>ULWF01026227.1_pt1 | contig 99656 bp, 99 predicted proteins | sample 1960081 | NCBI WGS metagenome assembly ULWF01 (sample SAMEA4835805, study PRJEB28245) | human gut metagenome | biome: gut microbiome; material: fecal sample | place: Denmark | collected 2008
AACTACAACGATCTTACCATAAAAGGCTAATCTTGCACCGACATTCGTCCCCGAACCCGAGGACGCAGAACTAGCATGAGCCACGAAGACCCCGCACTGAGAACCATAACCCGAAGTACCCGACCGGAGAAAGATTCTATTTCCTGTTGGATTAAACCAGCTATAATCGGAATAGTAAGTAGTTTCAGATCCACCATGTGCTGTAGGGACTACATCACCATATTTACCTTGAGTTATGGCTTTAATCCATCCAGAATATACTTTTGTTGCAGCTGGATTAGGTTCATACCCTACGACTCTGATATTAGTAGCACCTGCCGCTTCAAGCTCTGCTACATCCTTATCTGGGAATGAACCTCCGTCATATACAACGTATTTACCTTTTAAAATGTTTATTCCTTGTACAAGCTCCCACTTACTGTAATAGCAGTCTTCAAGTCCTAAGAAGCTAGTGGAATAATATCCAGCATCATTATTTACAGCTGCTTTCCCATCTCTATTACCTAAAGCCTTTGTTCCACCAGTCCAACCGTAGTTATATCTCTTAGTACCTCCTGAACAAGGAATAGCACTATTGCTTGTACTAATATTAGTAGTCTTATAGTAAGCACAAAACATTCTAGCTATAGTAGCATGAGACCTATAATCACCAATACCATACATTGAACCATTTACCTTTGCTGCTGCAACGAACTGTGCTATAGTTTTAGATGTTGTTGATATAGAAGATCCAGTACTAGTCAACGCTCCTCCATTTTCATCTGAAATTATTCCTTCAAATGTACCTAATAATAATTCTGGTTCTTCAATGTAGTCATTATCAATTTGTTGTTCTGATATGTATGTTCTCCAAATACCTGGGCTTCTTTCTATAGTTTTGTGATAGTATTTAGGGAAATGCACCATTAAACTCTCCTTTCTAACGGTTTCGTAAGTAGCATCTGTACCATCAGGCCATTTATTACTATCTGCTTCATTTAAGTAACTAATCAATGCAGCATCATCTCCATATGGTTTAGCAATACATCTCTTGAATTTACTTCTTAACGAGTCAATTACATTTCTATTACCACCTGTTGCACATGTTGTGGATGAATTGTTTTCATTATTTTCATACCAATATGCTAGAGTATCCTCCAATTCTCTAACAAAGGCTATTTCATGCCATTTTCCCCATGTAGCCACGTTATCAACGAGGCCATTTGTTCGCCAATATAATTTTCTGGTAACATCCGTAGTACTATTGTGGTTTATATCCCAAGCCAACATACCATGAAGTACTGATTTATCATATGGTACAAAATTAATAACAGAACCATATGTAATTCCAGAAGGTGCATTTACCCATTTAGACATATTACTGTAGTTATAAACCATACCACCTTCAGTCATACTATTTAGATCATACTCCTCATTATCGTTTGCACCGTTTTCTGCAAATCCCAATACTTGCTTTCTGATGCTCTCTTTTTGCCAACCATCTAAAGTATCAGCATCTAGTCCACTACCTGCACCATCATTACCAGCATGCCATACTTTACTACCATTTACAGTTAAATTCTTTGCTTTTACTTCAAGTGCATTTAAATTAGTGGCATTCATACCACTTATTGTCATGTTATGGGTGTCTGCACCTGAAACACCATACTGTAACCATAACCCACTGGTAGGATTGTCAACAATTCTCCATGCTGTATTTTTATTTGAACTTGACCCCCATATAAAAGCTGAATCTTCTGTAGAACCAGTTGTAGAGTTTAATTTTATATTATATTTATTGCCAGAGACATGTAAATTAGCATCCGGAGCAGTTGTACCTATACCAACTTTACCATCAGATGTTATCCTCATTCTTTCAGTATGAGAAGTAGCAGTTCTAAATAAAATTATGTTTCCGTCTAAACACGAGAAGTAGCCATTAGAGCAAGCACCAAAACCCAGATAGAAGCCATTTTGATCACTTATTGACAGTGTACTAAGATCTTTCCCATTAGTATCTTTTATATATAAAGATCTATTATTGTTCATGTAAACATTATCCACGTCACTTATATTACCTCTAACGTTTGCACTACCATCAAATGCTTGTCCCCATATAGTTCTAGCAGTAGCTAACTTAGTAGCAGTTGCAATATTATCAGAAGCAGTTAATGCAGCATCAAGTTTAGTCTTATCAGCAGCAGACATTACACCAGCTTTACTAGTAGTAGCTTTGTCAATAGTTATTGCACTACTATCTGCTGTACCTGTTGTGGGATCTTTCTTTTCCAGAGTAATAGCAACAGCATTAGCATCTGCAGTAGCACCTGTAGCATTAGATACATAACTACCTAAATTAGTTACTTTCTTTTTATCCTCAGCTGTATAGTCTTTAGTAGATAAACCTTTACCTGCTTCCTTCTTTACAAATAATTCATCTGCTTGTGCTTGACTATAACCATCAAACGTAAAGTCATAGTTTTCACTGGGATCTAACCACATGATCTCTTCCTCAGTAGGTTCAGTATCTGAGATCTTAATATCCTCTGGAATAGTTACATTCTTATTAACAACATTAAGTTCTACTCTTTTAGTAATAGTCTCAATCTTATTAACTTGTGCACCTGCTTCAATACCTTGTAACTTTGCAAAGTCTTCCTTAGACATCAAACCATTAGCTGTCAATGTTGCTAATTCAGCAGTACCACCTAATGCATCCCAACCTTCACTTGTCCATGCATAGTTAGTATCATTCTTACGAACATTCCACACATCACCAATAACATTACCTTCAGTAGGCAAATCTTCAATCGTATCTACAGATCCTTTGAAAATATATACAGAAGTAAATTTACTATCTACTTGGGATTTGTTATAGTAATTGTTAGCAAGATCATCTGCTACTACCTTTATGTTAGCATCAGTTTGATCCTTAGTATAATACCTAGTATCATGAGTATGAGTAGTTACTTCACCTACTAATACAGCTTCAATAGCTGCTTTACTAAGTTCAGCATCTTTACCGGGTTCTCCTTGAGGTCCTTGGAATCTACCCATGTTAACCCATTTTGTACCATTCCAAAAGTATAAGTCTGTACCAACAATATAAGAATCACTAAGCTGCGGGTCTACAATGTCATTTAAATCTTCTGGACTATTAAGACTACCTTTCAAGAGAATACCTGAAGATGGCCAACCTGTATTTACATATACATCATTAACTTCATCCCAAAGATACCAATATCCATCCTCTCCTACTTTGGGAGGATTGTCTGCATATTCTTTAGCTCTGTTTGCTTGAGTATTAGCATTATTAGCAGCAGTAGTTGCATTTGTAGTAGCTTGTTGTGCAGCTGTTTTAGCCTCATTTACGGCAGTTATAGCATCAGCGGTATTCTTCTGTCTATCGGCCTCTTGGGTCTCTCTAATCGCCTCATTTGCCTGTCTAGTGGCTTCATTTGATATCCTTTCTTGCTCTGCTGTATCACGAAGAGTTTCTGCAGCATCCCTAGCCTGTTCAGCTTCATTGCGTGCAGTTTCTGCAGTAGCTCTGGCTGATTCGGCTGAAGCTCTCGCAGTCTCCGCTGCAATCCTTGCTTGTTCATTTGTATTACGTTCTACTTCAGCAGATGCTCTTAATGTTTCAGCACTTGATCTAGCACTTTCAGCAGATACTCTGTTAGCTTCATTAGTCTTACGAATTTCTTCTTCACTCTTCCTAGCGTTCTCTGCAGAGATTCTACTATTCTCAGCTGCTATTCGTTTAGCTTCTTCTGCTTTTCTAGTATCTTCATTTTCTTTAACAGCTTGTTCAGTAGCTTCTACTTGTGCTTTAGCTTCTAATGCTTCTGCTGCTGCATCTAATGCAGGTTGTTTTAATGATTGAACCCATTCCTCTTCAGTACCTACAAAACCATGTTTTACTGCAACTTCATATGCTGACCAACCTTGAATACCTTGCATACCAGATAAGTCAACAATAAACTTCCAGCCTTCTTGAGTCTTCAAGTAGACTTTAGCATCATCAGGATCTTCTACATTATTAGTATTAATAAGTACATACTCACCTAACTTTACATCAGCAGTACCCCAATCCGCTTCCATTGCTTCTACTGAAGGATATTCCTTCTTGTAAGTGAAAGCATCACCAATAGCAGATATACCAGTATTTACATACTCTTTAGTTTCATAGTTATAGATCCACCAATCATTATCTACAATCTTTGGTGGGTTACTAGCAATCTCTTCAGCTTTTTCAGTAGCAGCTATAGCATCGTCAACTATACCTTCAATTTCTTTTACAGCTTGATCAGCTTTATCTGCAGCTTCATTTGCTTTGTTAGCTGCTTCTAGTGCAGCAATAGCTGCATCTTCAGATGCTTTACTTAAACTATCAATCCAATCTTGTTCACTACCTTCGAAACCTAACTTAACCGCAATATCATAAGCACTAAGACCACGAGCTTCTATACCTGTATCTACATATACTTTGTTGATAGGATCATAAGTAAACCAATGATCATTCTCACCTATATATGGAGTCTCTGCAGTAGCTTTTACTCCAGTATCTCTATTGTCTACCCACCAGTTGCCATTAGAACCAATAAATGGTGGTACATAGTCATCTTTGCTTACATCAAAGAGTACAACCCATTTTTCTATATCACGATTGTAAACTTTAATTATTCTACCTTTTGAATCTGCTCCCAAGTCAACCCAGTACCCAACCTGATCTGGATTGGGTACGGTTATACTTGCAAACCACTCATAATATACATTATTCTTAACCATTGTAATAGTTATTATTTAGTTCTTTTGCGTTAGCATATTGCCACGGTCCTATTTTTGTAAACCCTTTTTCTGCTTGTATTTGTGAGTAGATGTTCTCAATTTTTTCATACATCGACATACCCTCATCATTCAACCTATTAGTTGCATTTAAAACCATTATTTTATCTGCAAGATAAATTATTTCATTTTCAGTAAATTCATAGTTTTGGGTAGTTTCTAGATCCAAGGCACCACTAAACTGTGTATATACGTTACCATCTACACCAGTATATTGGCTAATCCCTTCAAGTTCCTCTTCTGTAAAGTCAACTTTTTGTTTAATAGACTCTTTTGTTTGTAAATTAACATAAGAATCATATTTCCAAAGTAAGTTGTATATTATAATTGCTCTTTCCTTTAAATTAAGTTCCATATTATTCATAATATAAGTATCCACTATTACTTACTCTAACATTGTAATTAGTATCACTAGACTCCAAACCGTAATTTTTTAGTTGAGTTAAAGTAGGTAACTGAACAAAATTGACAATAGTTCTTTCCATATTGTTTTGATCCCCAAAATATCTACTTTCTACAGAAAAACCAGATCCCCATCCTGAATTAATATAATGTTGACAATTTAACCAACGTTGTGGGGTATTACTATATCTAGCAGATCCATTATATAATATGAGAGTAAAACCATTTGTAGCACCTTCTCTACTATTTAAAGTATTTAATACTACTGCAGGGCATGTCTGACCAGTGGTTGCCGGAATCGCCGACAAACCAAAACCAACAGCAGCAGAAGGAATTCCATAACTACCATACATAGTCATAGTAGGAGATAATGTGAATCTATTTCCATGACTATCTGAGCTGCTACCTGTCATTTTACTACTTTCGATAGTAAACCCTCCTATAGTACCTCCTACAGCATTTAATTTTGATGTGTAACATTCACCATTAGTATTTACTCTAAACGGTGCAGATCCAGGTGCAGATGCCGCATTAGATCCTATTGCTAAATGGATCTTACTTGTAACAGCAGCAGTTGTTCTACCATCCAATCGCATTGTACCAGATTGAGATTGAATATTAGTGTTATAAAAATCCCATCCAGCAATGGTTGCTTTATCTGCAAATAATAGATCTGTAGCTACATTATCAAAAGAATTAAATTTAACCCAGTAGTAATCACCACCATCTGTACCTGCATTTGAACTTGGAGTTTTTCCACTAAACGTACCAGCACCTTTTTTAGATCTGTTTACTGCATAAAATGAATCATTGTATTTTACTATATCTCTCACATTTCCTTGAGAGTTTGTTGTCCAAGAATAACTAGTAGAAGAAGAGTATTCACCACGATAACTTAAACCAGGACCATAATCTCCAGTACTTCCGGTTGCACCTGTAGTACAGACTGCATCTGTATATGAATAGCTTTTATCATCAAACACTATATACAATCTAGTCCATATCCAATATCCATTCTCTGCTTCTGGTGCAGTTGAACTCCAACTTCCACCTAACAATGCTGTTGGTGAAGTAGATTTGTAATATTGCATAGTAACACTGCTTATACCTATACCATCCGAGCCATTTTCTCCATTTAATGGAGAAAAAATCACAGGTTGTGTCCATCTATACCCTGATTTATCAGGTAATAAATCTATCTTATTTGTATTTGGATTAAGATAACCTGTACTTGTCCAAGTAAGAGTAGTAGTACTATTAGTAGGATCTGGATACCAAGCAAAAGATCCAGATGTACCACCACTGGAAGAAATCATTTCTGTAAAAGTAGGACGTGTTGGAGTACTATTGGTATTACAATATATTTGTATAGAAGAATTACCAATATTCCCATCTTTACCAGTAACGTTTTTTACTAAAGATAACACTACTGTATCTACAGTTTTTCCTTCATGTACAAAATCTATTTGCCATTGTACAGTAACATAATTATCTGGAATACTGGAGCTATTAACAGTAATTTGTTTCTTTTCCTGATTTATACTTAATGTACCTACCCCACTTAGTTGAGAAGAAGTTAAAGTATATTCAGTATTAGCAAATTTTGTACCACCCCTTCTTAAATTAGCATAAGTAGTAGCTTGAGACCAATCGCTAACAACACCTTCGTAGTTTGCAGGAACAGTCATACTTTCATTGTCTAACGCTCCTCTGTATGCACTTTCTCCATCTCGAACATTATTTATTGTAATTATATCTTCAAAGGACATTCCACTGACACTAGTTACAACACATCTGAACGTAATCTCATCTTCACCAGTTTGAAAATAGATTCCATTATAAACTACAACTAATTCAGATTTTGTTTCTCCTTCTAACAAGGTCCATTCAGAAGTACCAGATATTTTCCAATACCATTTATATGAAGCTACATCCATTAATGTAGTATCCATTTTTAATGTTATTGATTGTGGTGTTGGTATTTTTGCATATTCTGCATAGTGAAAAAATTGTTCTCCAGTTAAATATGTTCTAACGGCATCCTCTCCATTAAAACCATCTTCTCCATTTTTACTTTGGTTAATATACCAATCTTTAGTTACTGTTACACCTTCGTCTACTTCAATTGTAAGAGTTATTCTTGCACTAGTAGAAGTTAATGTTTTCAAAGATACTCTATTATCTTTAACTTCACATGTACCAGAACCCTCAGTAAACTTGGCAGTCATAGAAATAATTGGTATCTGAGTAATTCCATGATATGCAAATACATCAGTATATATTGTAGATGGGTCTATTAGTATAGTACCAGAACTATCAAATGGGACGGATGCAGAATAATTTGTTAAATCTATATAATATGCATCCAGACCTTCAGCACCATTTGCTAATTTAGCAACCTGTATTTCGTCATAATATGTTGCTTGAGTATCACTATCGGTCACTGTACATCTAAAAATAGCAGTTCTATCAGCAACCATATCAGGTGTAACTATTAGGGAATTGCCATAGCCAACGATTTCACTATTATTCGTTACATTTGTCCACTGATACGATGGTTGCACAATTCCATATACATTTGCATTTAATCCTAAATTATTTGGGGTAGGAGTACCAGAAAAATCTGGGGAATCATATAAAAACATTCTATTTCCAACAATTTCTACCCATTTTGCAACATCATCACCAGCTTGCCCATTTTCTCCTTTTGCAATATAAATTGTCCAGTAAGGGCTTCCTTCTTTCGGTTCTTTGCCAATATTATCCTGAGTGGCTATCCAAGTACTACCATTATATGTTACACAGTCATAATAATAATATTGTTTATCCACTGACCACGTACCTCTATAAATAGGGATACCAGTTTCAGTTCCATCTTTAGATACTACTGTGATTGTACCAACAAATTTACTATCTTTTCCAATTACTGTTTTATCTTTGCCTTCCAAAGTAAAATCATTAATTCCTGAGTAAAAGGCAATCCTTGGAGCATTTGATCCTTTTGCAGAAATGAAAATAGCATTACGTCTATCTTCCATTTGCTTGTCATATTCAGCATCTCCTTCTACTCTATGACCTAATAATAATATTTCATCATCCGCAGAAGGTGTACTACTACCAGGTTCACATATATCTTTAGATAACAATATGTAGTCACTTCCTACTTCGGTTACAGCTCTCCAATATCTTTTTACATTGTGCCCATCAAATTTTTGACATATTGCTTGGTCGTTTACAATAAATTGATTATACTTGGTACCATCTTCTGTATCAAAATAGCATTTATATCCATTGGCTTTTTCCTCTACTTTGATACATTTCATATCACCTAAAGTAACCAAAATATCTCCACCTACTGCTTTTATTTCATTTACAGTTAATTCATTAACTGTCATATTACCTCTAACAAAAAGGTTATCCAATTCTAGATTCCATTTAGAATTTGTCGGGTATAAACTAGCTCCCACACCATCCCAACCAGAACGGAATGTCTGCCCTCCTTGTATTCCTGTAGTATATACTATTCTTCCAGGTACAGTATCTCCGCTTTTAAATACGTAATCTTGTCTTACCTTTCCAGCAGTATAAATGTAGTTGTCAGTAGGAGTAGTACTCTCTCCCATTTTGATTACAGGTAAAGAACCAGATCCATCTGCTACAGCTTCTACCTGATTTTCAAGTTTAGATAATGCTTGATTTAATGTATCAGTACTTACTAAGGGATCAGCACTTATTCCTTTATAATATCCTTGTAAAGAAGTAATAGTACTAGAAGGTTGTGTATGATAACCTGGTACATTACCACTACTGCCCCCGCCATTAGCGATTACTTCTGCTAAAGCAGTAATAGTGTTTTCAGCCACAGTAAGTCTATTGAGAGCATCCTGTAATTGTTGTAATGTAGATCTATTATCAATATCATCTATCCATTCTTGCATAGTACCACCAATCTCTGACATATCGGTGTCATGCTTAGTATCTAAAGTAATGATCTTATTATTCAATACATCATAGTAACTAGTGATAGTACTATTAAGGTTAGTAGTTACACTAGTATCTCCTTCTACTATCTTATTACTAAGATCTTTATAATTATCATTTACTTTAGTATCTAGTATCTCAACATCTTCTTCTACAGCATCTACTCTCTCATTAGTAGCAAATGTACCTGATAGTGATGTAGTAAAACTTCCACTAGTAATATTTTTATTACTACCATCTTGTACAAGGGTAATGAGGTCTTGCTCTTGCAGTTTAGTTGTTAGTTCAAATTGTGATATCTTTTTATTCATATTACTCTTGGATTATATGTTCCTTTACTTCAGTTAATATACAATCAGAATCAATATCTTTTTCTGGATAGAAATTCATTTGTTTTTTTAAGCAATGAAGATACCCTATAATTTTATCTACGTCGTCCTGAGTAATAGGAAACTCTTCGTCATTTAAATTATTAGCTGCCCATTTAGCTAATTTATCTAAATGCAACAATAGTACTAGATTTGTAATCGAAACTCTATCCAATTTTACATTGTACTTTGTAGACTGATTAACCAATTTACCAACTTTATTTACATAATTCGCAATATCCATCTTTACAATTTTTACAGTCATCAATAGTACAATTACACGTTCTCATATCAAGCAAATTCAGCATTTCATTATAATACTGTTCTGCATCATCTGTAAGATTCAAAGTAGTAGCATTATCATAAAGTGTTTTCTTAAACAGAAACATCATTATTTTATCCTTCATTTTGTTATCTAGGCAGTTATGGCAATACGTAGTTAGCAGTTTTATTTCTGCATAATACAATGATTCATTCATTTCCATATCAATCGTATATAAAATAAAAGGGGAAAGGGATATTACTCCCAATCCCCTTTTTGGTTTGAATTATATTTTTTGATTAAGCAACTTCTACAAAAGCTTTTAAAGCTGTCATAAATGCAGATTCATCAAGTTCACCAGCATTTACATACAATTCACAAGCTAATGGAGTTGTTTTGATATATTGATTATCATCACTAAGATATTTGTTATCCCATTCGATAGACAATGTATCGTAAGTAGCACTTAAATCGGCTTTTAACTCAGGAGCAATGTACGGATAGATACCATTTGCACGATGTGTAATACCTCTGTAACCAAGAGCTGCATTTTCACGATCACGAACAATCTTCGGATTACCTTTACCAGGAGTACCTTGAGTCTTAGCAATCGTTAAATTAGCAATAGGATACATTACATTACTCAACAACCCAGAAGGAATAGTTTTCCACATAAATGCCTCTACAGAAACTTGGGAATAATTTGAATCCAACATAATACCTTCATTATACGGCATTTCTTTTGCATTCAAAGTAAGTACAGCAGCTGAACTAGTTGCTACTACTCTAGCTTCTTTGTGTTTGTTGATCTTGTTTTTAAAAGCTGTAATCAAATCTGTTGCATTAGTACTCTTTGCAATAACTTCATAAGTATGAGTAAATTGTCCTGGTGCTTCATAAATGTCAGTGTATACTAAACGTAATACATAACGATGTCCAACTTCTGGAGTAACATCAGTGGCGGTGATTACAATTTTATCCTCAGCTGCAGCTACATATTCACTAAATACCATGTTAGGTTTAGAACCCTTCATGATCGGCATTGAAAAACGAATAATTGATTTTGTAGACTTTTCACCTTTTACATTATAAACATCTTCTTTACCTTCGCAAACGCCAATATACAATGAGCTAGCAGCTTTTGCTCCGTTTGCATCTTTTACAATTGCTCTATTTTGATCAAATAATGCAATCTGACCTTCTGTTAATGCATCTACTGTCGTATAAGATACAGGTGCTTCAGTACCGATAAGTACTGTATTCACATGATTAAGCATAATTTTTATTTTTATTTTTGTTAAACTTAATTAGACGTCTAGCTTAACATTTTGATTAGTTCTTCTACTTTCATGTTTCAGATTTCCTCGTCAAACTAAACTACTTCGTATAATCATTCCATTGTTGAAACTTCATTCATATACGATTGATATCTTGGATTAGCCTTATTTTCCAAATACAACTCTACCGCTAACTTAACTATCTCATTGTGAGTTGCAGCTGGCATATCTGTGTACTCATCAAATGGTGCATCAGTTAGACTAATCCTTTTGGGAGTTCTCAAGTATGTGAGAATATAATTTCTTAAATTGTAATTGCCATCTGTATATAAATGAATAGCATTACCTTCATACAATCTTAATGGTCTAGCTGATCTACCATGTAATCTGTATTCTGACAAAGTATTTTGTCTTTGTCTGTCTATGTTTTCTACTGTGGCTTCTAACACATCTGTGTTTTTAGTTCTTGGTTGACCACTTGGGCCCACAGGCCAACAATGATCGTAACTAAATATTACAGCTGTCTCTCCTACAGTAAACATATAATCATCTGGCAGAGTAACTGTATACTCTTCTGGATATGTAGTAAATTGATAAGATTTTCTAGTAACTAATGTACGAAGATCATCAATTCTTTTTTGGTCTTGTTCAAATCCAGTTTGCTTGAAATTAATACCAGAATATCTAGTTTTGATAAATTTATCTAATCCAGCCATTAACCAATACTCAATATCTGAAGTAGTAGGTTTTGTTAGATTGTCATCTAATTGATCTATTTCTAATTCAAATGCTGTTTGTAATTCAATATACTTCATTATTGTTGATTATTTGGTTGTTTTACTTGTAATCTATATTTACCTTCAGTAATAAACATATTAACTGCTAAATCTACAATTTCACTATGAATTGATTCTGGTAGTTCACATTTACTAGCTCCATCAGTAGTATTAAATCTTAATGGTTTCCTATAGTAAGTTAATGTAACATTACCTAATGTAGTATATGCATCTACTGCTACTTCTATATAGTTATATTTAGTAGTAGGATCTGATACTAATGCAACAGCAGGTTGCCTAATAATAGGAGTATTGTATGCTGTTTTAATGAACTTACCAAGATCTCTATACTTAACCAGTTGATTATCTACTCTAACAAAATCTTTATATTGTTTATAAGTACCCTTTACCTTACTAAAGGAATGTACATATAAGAAATATTCTTCAGTAGATACATATGGTAATCTGTATCTTGTAAAACCATTAAGAGTAGTACCTGTTGCGGTCAACTCTTTTTCTACTAATAAACTTTTAATAGAGTCTGTATTTCTAGTATGTATGTTAGTTTCAGTTTCCATTTGGTCATCACCAACATAATTCATCATTACATACCTATCTTGAGCTTCATTTAGTATTGAAAATATAAGATCAGAGTTAGGTTTCTCATCTACAATAAGATCTGGGCTAATAAGTTGAATTCGTCTCTCGAATTCCATTTGCATTTCCTTACTACTCATATTACTCTGATAATTGTGCTACGTACTGTGGATGTGTTTGAGTTCTTGGAGATTCAATATTCTCAATTGCCATGTCAGCAGCTAATTTAACCACTTCATATTGCATATACTCTGGAATTTCGTCTAGAGTAGACGTAATATCTTGATTATTAATCTTTCTTGGATATGCCAGATAAGTAATATCTATAGTGTAGGGACCTACCATGAGATCCCTATCTATAAACACTATTAACTTATTATCCTCTAGTATTGCTACAGGTTCTTCAATCCAAGGTTTATTATTATAAGTTTCTAAGAATCTAGTAGCTTGTTCGTGACTAATAAGTTTTACTGTAGCTATTTTATTACTACCAAAATGTAAAATTCCTTCTAAGAAGTACATACGCTTATCTTGAGTATCATCACCATAAGTAATACTAGATTTGAAATTATTCATAGTGAGCCTATTACTTATAGGTTCACTTAGTAAAGACAATCCTTTATCAGTTTTTACTAAACCTTCTAAGTCTGCTACTCTTTTTACATTACCTTCAAATGGTGTTCTAAGAGTATTATTACCGGTAGCTTTGGTAGCTATCTTACTTAGATATGCTGTGTATAACCAATAATCAATTTCCTCAGGTAAGAAAGATGGACAACCAGATATACCAATATTAACGGCATTTTTATCTGCTTCAATCTTAAATGCTATATGTGCTTCTAATACTGTCATGTTTACTTTTACTTAGATTCAATTTCTTGAAGTATAGTCATTTTGATATCCTGATTCTTTTTATCATTCAATGAAGCAATCGCATCTTCTAAACTTCTACCAATGATATCAGTACCATAGTAATAGATATTTTTAGACTTACGAATTACATTCTTTGAAATAGCTGCTTCAATAATGTATTGAGTATCTCTTACTTTGTTGTTTACCCAAATCAAGAAGAACTTATCAGGATTGTTTTCAATGAGATCAAATAAACTACTTTCAACTAGCTCATTACTGATATTGTCAGTCTTGTGACCATATAAGCGTAAACATTTGCGCATTTCCTCAATTGACATCTTATTAAATTCAGAGAATGCCTCACGTTTAGCTTTATTTCTTTTGTTAGCTTCTTCAGCTTCAATTTCTTTATTTACAAGAACATAATCATGAGTAGGCTTAAGGTTGTTAATACCATTTGCTACTCTTTTGTGTCCTTTTAAAAATAAATATGCAAGTTCATCTTCAGGCCTTTCTGTATGTAAAACTTTATCTCTTGCGCCTAAACCGATTGCATATGTTTTCCAGAATCCACTTTGTGGAGATAAATGTCCTTCTTCATATCCCATTTCTTTCTCCAAACGTCTAGCATCTTCTGGGGTTAAACCAGTATATCTATTACCAGATCTTGTCCAGTAAGTACTGATATAATCTTTACAATTCTTATACTTAGCTATTCCAGCCCATGGATTTGTACGGGCGAATTTTAATATAATATCCATAGTATTTTATTCTTTATATTTCCAGATATATTTTATCTTTTTCAAAAAATTAGGATCTTTCAATTTTTCATCATTATTGCCGTTGCAATAAGTTGTTATAGTATTTGCACATACCCCAGTTTGTCTAACTGCTTCTGATATACTATGAAACTCTGCAATAAATACGTTATCTTTGGTATATTGTATTACAGCTTTTGGAGCAATTCTAGAACCAAATTCTTTTCCAGCTCTTTTCAAGTTTGCTTTCCTTTTAAGGAAGTTTTCAGATACAGTTCTTAGTCTAGTTTTGGGTTTCCAGTCTGTAGGATCTATTTCTAAAGGTATTGACGGATAATCTTTTTTATAAACCCATATATACGGGTTTACTTTGGAGTAGGTTTTTATATCCTTACGTATTGCTCGCAATATAGAAGCTTTTGAAATCTTAGATTTTTCCTCTGCCTCTGTTACACTTTTGTATTCACAAATAAATTTACCATTTAACGAATACTGTAATACGGGATTGTAAAACTTAGACATATCTTTACCTTTGTGTACTGCAGATATCTTAGCCTTTGCTTCATCTGTGTGAAACATTATATCACCACCACAATCACTATTATACCCATATTCGGAATTATTTGAATGTAATTTCTCAATCCAAAATTTCTCTAATTCCTTTGCTTTTTCAACATTGTCTGTAGAATCTATAACTTCTACTGTAAATTGTTCTAATCCTAATTCGGCTAACGCCTTATGAAAATTATATTGTGAACCACTCAAAGCTTTATAAAGATGCCCTTTCATTCTTGCACCTACTCCTTGAGTGGTTACACCAATATAATATTTGTTATTTAATTTGTTGGTTGCTTTATAGATATCAAAATTTCTAATTTCTTCCATGTCAATAGATTTTTATTTGACACTTTAACGGAAGGGTTAGTATTTTGTTCCATAAAAGGTGCACTGATTAATCCTCGATTTCCATTATGAGCTCACCACATGCACGGGGATCCCTAAGCATTATGCCCATCTCTCCGAGGAAATGTACGCTGTAACCGTCCTTTGCATTAGATCTTACTGTGGATTTATTTTTAGAGTAACCAGTTCCCGGAGCTACAGAACCTGAAGTATTCCAGATAACCATTTCACGATCCTTACGAACAACTTTAACGATGTTAGCTTGACCATCACGTCTACCAAGATCCAAGAACGTCATTCTATAAGATTCCAGTGGTTTACCAGATACCGGATGTAACAAACGATTATAAGTAGTATCATCATACAACGGGAAATGTTTCAATGTCAACTCGATGCCATTTGTCATCTTGTATGTTACAAACTGACCACCTAAAACCAAAGCCTGACCAGAACCACTGATAAACTTCGTATCAATCAAGTTCATCGTAGCCGCTTTTTGTTTCAATACACGGTCAAATTCTCTCATACCCATTTCACCAGTTAAAGCAACAAACTTACGTTCGTTAGTACCTAAGATATTGTAAGACAAATCAAACAAGAAGTCTTCCAACAATTCCGGAGTTAACTCAGTGTAGTAACGTCTGTTAGACGGAGCAATCTGTTGCAACAAACCTGCAGGAATGTAAACCGGACGACCATTCGTACCTAGCAATGAAGTAGAACCGTCTTTATTTACATTAGACTTAGAGTAAACCATCATTCTCTCACATCTCTTAGACCACTCACGCATTGCCTTCCATTCCTGATAGTCAGACCACAAATAAGAATTCTTACCAGTTTTAGGATCTTTTAAAGCAATCCAAAGTACTGTAGAATAAGCTGTACCTGTAATATCATAATCCAAGCGAGTTGTAAACAAGAAGTTTCTCATCTTGAAATGAGTATTATAATTCAGGATATCACCCTCTTCACTGTATTCTTCGTAAGCAGAAGCTAAACGAGATACTTGACGACCAGCTAACAAATATTCACCAGGAATATAAGAGTTAGATTGACCATCTGCAATGAAACAAGTATAAACCCATTCATTACCATCTTGATAAGGAGCACCAGAAACACGTACTTGATACTCTCTATTATCAAATTCCAAAATTGCACCAGGACCAAACCATTTGTCCTCTAACCACAACATGATAGGTGTGTTACCCAAACCTGCCATAACTGTGCTAGCATTTGTAGCAGTGATTTCTGTTCCCTGCCATTTTGCAGAGCGAATCGTCACAGCCCTATCGCTATCGATCATTACAGACCATTCGTAGTCTCTTTGGTCAATTGTCATTACATTACCAAGACCACCAGTAATCGCATCCAAAGAAGTGCTATAACCATCATCTTTAGAACCGAATACATAAGAAATAACACGGGTTACTTCATACGGTCTAGTAAGCATTGCATTTGAAATCATATTCTCATCAACAAGATCTGAGAACCATTTACCTCTACCGATCTGTAAATTATTTAAAATTCCGTTATCCATATAAATGTTAGTAATTTATTTTTAATTAAAGTAGTTGTACTGCACGACTAAAAATAGAGTTAGATGAACTTGTATTAATTCTCTTAGTACCTTTACTAACGCCTGTTGATCTGAGACTATTTTTCAGATTTTTAATAGCAGAGCTAGTACCCTGTTTTTTGGCAGCATCTAACAAAGTGTCACCTCGCATTGTAAAATAAGCTGACTCTATTAAATTCTTTACGCTCTTGGAATAGTCTTTTTGGTACTGGGTCTTTCCACTAGCGTCGGCTTTAAATATATAAGCCAATAATTCTTTCTTGTCCTTAGCTGGTATCTTAATACCACGTATATTGTCCAAGGACTTTATTTCACCGACAACGTCATCAAAAAACTTTTGTTGGCGCTGTACCATTTCCTCCTTTTTGATTCTTTGTTGCTCTAATAGCTCTTCTTTCTCTTTTGCAACAATCTCTTGAAGTTCCTCAACTGCGTCTTTTGCCTCATCCTCTAATACTCCAGCATCTTCAAATCTTTCGATTTTCTTAGCAATTTGTTTGTCACTGTAACCTTTTCTAGCTAGTAACTCTCTCAATACTATCTTTTGCTCATTTTCATTTTCAATATCAACATTGTCAACATCAATGTCCGGAGTAATAGAGAAATAATCTTCTAACTTACCCCCATTACGAACAAATTCATCTAATTTTGCAACATCTTCGCTTGCATATTCTGGAGTAGATTGTTCTTCGATTACTTCTTTAAAATACTTAACCAATTCTTCTACAGTCTTTGGTTTTTCTTCTTCCTCTTCTTCATCAAAATCCCATTCTAATTCTTCAGCAATTGCATCAAATAAAGCAGATACTTGTTTAGATTCAACTTCATCTTCTTCAGTTTCCTCCTCAGATTCTTTTTCAATCTCTTCTTCAGTCTCCTCTTCTTCAATCTCTTCTTTATCCTTTTTCTTAGAAGCTTTTTTAGATTTTTTAGACTCTTCTACTTCTTCCTCTTCGATGTCTTCAGTTTCCTCTTCCTCTTCTTCCTCTTCTTCTGTCTTCTTGTTCTTAGATCCAGGAGTAGCAGGTCTAGCTTTAGCAGACTCTTGTTTCAGTCTCTCTAATTCTTCATCATCAATATCATCATCTTGATGAATGTTGTTGCCAACTTGTTCAGTAAACATATCAGTTATAGCTGTAAATCCAAATAGTGTATCGTTACTATTGTTTTCCATAATTAATTATAATTAGATTGTAATTGTTATTTTTTCTTTCTGCCTTTATGATTCCATTTTGCGGCGTTCTGTGCGAAGATTGCCCTCTTCCTAGTCAATGGGTTTTTACTATGTGTTAATTCTTCAGTACTCTTACCTGTTCTCTTTTTAAGAGCATTAAACTTACCACGATTCTTTTTCTTGATGTGTATACCTCCATCTTTATAAGAAGGAATTGGGTATACTGGGTATAAATTTTCCATATTGATTATTCTTTATTTAGTTCATTACCTATAAATCCAGCACCACCTAATGGCATTAAAATTTCCATAGGAATTAATTTATTTAGTCTATCAATATACTCGTTTTTATTTCTATACAAATCATATTGATTCTTAACCATTTTATTTGATGTTGGATTTCTCATATATTCCAAAATCATCTTTTCGTCTACAGGAGTACTCCAGTTTGTAATTTTACCAGAGTCTTTTAATGATCTCTTTAGAGTTAACATCGGTAAAGCTGCTAAAACAAATTGAGTTCTAGGATCATTAGCGAATTCGTTAATACCAGCAGTAGTAGCGTTTTTAACGGCTTGCCAATTCTTCGCAGTTTCATAACCCTGTGATCTAGCTATATCACCGAACCTGTTCTGAGGATATACGTTTACTTCGGGTAAACTATACACTGCAGCTACGGAGTTATCCTTTCCACCTTCATACGCAGGAATAGAATCAAATTGCTCTTTAATATCAAAATATGTAGCATCAGGGTTATTTGCCCTGACACTATCATATATCTGTTTTCTCTCTTTAAGAGATAGATCTTTCCATTTCATACTAGTAATATTTACTTACCTGTCTTACCCGGTTTACCTTTTCCGCCCTTTTTAGAGCCTCCCTTACACGCCATAATTAGTCCTCCTATTTTTTAGATTTGTTTTTATATTCTTTTTCTGTTATTTTAACAAAGGTTGCTTTAATTTTATCGCATCTACCATTTTTGAATTTAAAAGCGTATCGTATAGAACCTTTGTCTATTTTCAATTGTCTGGAAGCGTCTTTATACGCATAAAAGTATTTACATTCACCATTGTCGAAAATAGCTTTTATAAAGATGTTATTCTTTTTATTTCTATAGTCTTTATAACGTTCTATAGTTTTTACCCTTATTTTGTCTATTATTTCCTTTTTCTTTTCTTCAGACATGCAATTATACCCGAAATATTGTTTTGTAATATCCCATCTATTCTTCATTTTATCGGATTGTTTAGGTCTTTTTTTACCTAAATTTTTCAATCTAATTTTTTCAATGGTTTCTTTGGATATTTTTCTACATAAGGCTTTCTGTCTAATTTTCTCTTTCGTCTCTTCAGATAAATGTTTCCCAGCATATTTTGCCTCTGGATCAATATTATATCCAAATTCTCTAATATATGATTTGTAATAATCTAAATAATATTGTTCAAAAATTAAACATTCATCAGGTTCACATTCTTCTAAAAACTGAAATTGTAAAACATCTTTGTATTTATTATATGCAGATTGAAGATGATCGTTACAATGTCTATTTTTCTCAAGATTTCTTAGATGTTCTTTTAATCTTCTTTCTACATTAATTGAACTCCCAATGTATCTCTTGTTATTTATCGGATTATATATTTGATAGATGCCTGACATACTTTATTTCTTTTTGGATCTGGCTGCTTCAGCATTTGTTTTATTCTTAAGAGCAGTCTTTGCTTTTAATTGTTCTCTCTTATAAGCCGCATCATCTTTCATCTTCTGCAATCTCTTAGCCTCTTGCAATTTTCTATTTTCAAGAGCTATCTTTTCTTTTTCAATTGTAGCTTTTAACTTATCAGCTTTCTCTTGTGCAGCAATTTTACGCTTTTCAAGTTCTTTCTTATTTTCTTCAGCTCTAGCCTTGTTTGCTAAATCCATTTGTTTGCTCATAGCATCAGACACAGCTTTTTGTCTAGCTATTTCTTGATTACCAATCTCAATAGGATCAGGTATGCCATTCATATCTTGATCCATATTTTCAGATCCTCTGTATGCATTTAATTGAGCTACAGTAATCTTAGTAGCATTATCTTGATCAATCTTATATTTAGTAAGATCAAGTTCAGCTTCTTTAAGCATAAGCTCCTCTTCCTTAACTTGATTCTGCATTTCAACAAGCTGTTGTTGTTGCTGATTTTCTTGTTCTTGCATTGCTTGTTGTTGCTCCAATCTGTTGTTTTCTATATCTTGTAATTTGGATTTAATTACACTCAGATTGTCACTAGTAAATATTTCAGCAGCATCTAACAATGATGCACCATTCTGCATAGCTGGTTGTACAAGACTCTTAAGTTGTTCAATAGCTTGACTTTCTTTAGTACTATCAGTTACAAAAATATCAAAGTCTTCATATGACCAATTGTCATCCATTTGCAAGAATGTTCTGGTACCTTCATCAAATATATAGTTTAAGTATTTCTTGTCATCTTTCCATGCAAATTTAGCACTATCTAATAACATTGATAATACATGTGTTTTAATTTGATTATGTAACCAAAACCATGGTTCAGTAATATGAGCAGATTGAACTACAGATCTTTCTACATTACCTACTAATTCATTACTAGAAATAGATCCTTGTCTTTGCTTTGTTACTCCGGACAATTCAGATACCATTTCTTCAATCTTTGCAAGTAATTGAATGTACGTATTAATAGTATTAGACATACTTGCATCAATAGAAGTCCACTGATTGTATGGTGATGGTTTACCACCCTCTCTACCAGGAATGTCCCAACCTTCTTCGTATGGATTGACAAATGCTACGCCAAGTGCCCCTAAGTAATGCATCCACTTATCTACATCTATACCCATACTCTTAGGTATTTGAGTAACATCTATTACAGGTATTTTTCCTTTGTCTCTAGCTATTGCCATTTCAAGACGATACCAAAGTATGATATACATGTATTGTAATGGTTTCATGATAGCAACTAATGATTTAGCTTTAGTATTTGTATTACTATAAGCTGCACCAGTGTATGGTAATTTAGCACTATTTAAATTGTCTCCTCTACGGAATTGGTACTCTAATGGTTGCATACCAAAGTAAAGATCATCACCTGCTCTATATCCTTCCCATGCTTCAATGATCCATTTCCATTCAACATTGATTTCTTCCCCAGTAGGTTTATAGTATTCATCTACTTGTATTTCATCTGGCATACCTGTTTCAGGATCGATTATTGTAACAAAGCCTATCTTTTTGAGTGATTTCCAACATACATGATAAACTACAATATTATCTGGATCTCCATAAGGATTATGATCTGGTAATTTATTATATGATTTTAAGTTATAATGAACAAAATCATCTACTGGACTTTTGTCTGGACCAAATCCTGCTGTAGGCTTTTGATCTACTATTTCTAACAATTCATTTAATTGCTTTTCATCCAGTTTATCATAAAACTGATCATATATTTGACTCCAGGACATTAATGATCTATAACAACACCAAGATGCATCGTGAATGAATTCAATTCCTTCTTCTGCAGGATATTTAAAATCTTTAGGATTAATTCTTTTAATAACTGGTTCACCATTTCTAATTCCTATATAGTACTCTTCAAGTCCTGCAACAAGTGCATCTTTAAAGCCTTTCATAAATTCATGGGAAATGTTTTCTTTCTTAAGTAAGAATAATAAGCTTTGATATGCTGTTGTTTCTGCTGCATCTTTATAATCCTTTGTTAAATACTTTTGTATTTGCTCTGGTGTTTGAATTTCTCCAGTCTGTAATCCTTCTTGAAATCTAGCTTGATCCTCTGGACTTAATTTAGCAAGCATAGCAGCTTGCATATAATTTAATAACATCTGTTTAGCTTTATCCTGAACTTCACTACTAGCAATATCACTAGTACGACACACTCTAAAGTTAAATGGACGCTTTGTTTCTTCACCCAATAATAGGTCTACTTTTGGTCGTATGATATTATAATCCTGTGCCATTGCTGGAAAACCATCATCTTGATTGAAAGGATTTGTAACATACTTTAGATCTTTTTCATTATAAATGCTATTATATAAATCATAATAGCTTTGCATTTCTTCTTCATCAGGTATACTTTCAGATGAAGCTATGCCAGATATTCCAATAATATAATCCACGCAGTCTTTTCGCCATTCTTCGGTTTTTTTACTGAGTGGTAGTCTTTGGATAGGAAATGAGTTGACTGTTCTTTCCATATTAATTAGTAAACATAAATGTGGTTGTGTTATTATTTAAAGGTATGAATGTAAATGAATCATCTGTATTTTTAAACAACGGTTTATCAAACAATCTCATTTTCTTTTCAACATCCTCTTTCTTTTTTACTTGTATATTATACAATTGTTCTCTATAGACCATTACCTGCATAAATGCCATAACTCTATCGAAATTTCCTTTGTCATTGTATTGAATAAGTTCCTCTAGAAATGGTTCAGACAATACAGTATTTAAACCTAATTGTTTTTGATCCCTAAGTTCTTCTAGCCATTCTTTAATCTTACCTTCTCCCCAAAGTTTGATTTCTCTATTCATATGACATCCTTTTCGTCTATTTACTGTAGAATTATTGACAATGTCTTTAATAATGTCTGGTTGATCAGCAAGTAAATGACTACAATGTTTATTATTGAAGTAAGTAAATAAACCAGTATTTTGGTTTTCTACCATTGCTTTTGCATTATAGTAAATAAGCAACTTACGAACATTTTCATAAAACTCTTCAGCAGTTTTTGGTCTACCTGTGTACTCTGCTACAATGATATCTGAGTATGATTCAAAATCTTGAAAACGTTTATATATAAAACAAGAACCTAATGAATTAGTACCTGATTGATCATGATCATATGGGTCAATACCAGCTATGTACAAACCAAATGGTGCATCTTTAACTGGATGCTCCCATATAACTATTTTACCAGTAGGATCAGAGTTCTTTGGTAATGGAAATTCGGTTATATCTCCCGTCTTCTGTACATTCCAAATTATCTCTCCATTAACCAAAGTAAGTGTACCTACTTGTTTGTGATTTTGTAACTTAGTATTAGTTCTTATCCTTGCTAATTGTTTTTGTAATTCTTTCTTTGGAAATATGTTACCAGATAATTCAGTAAATGCTTCTGCTGGGGATTCAGAGTGTTCTGCTACATATCTATCTATTTGTTGAGAACTAGTAGCTTCTTTTAATTCTTCTTCACGTAGATTTAAAATAAACTGTCTTGCTTTGTCATGAAGAGTATTACCATCCTCATCCATATACAATCGTTTACCAGTTTCATCACGTATATCCAAATTAGTGTGTTGAGGTATAAAGAAGCCACATTCCTTACTCTGGATACCATCATCCCATATATTTTCAAAACCTATGCAATTGTACGATTTAGGGTTATAAAATGCTTCACGTAATGTCATTACTGCAGGACCTTCGTCACCACCAGTACCGAACATAATCATGAGACCAAAAGCAACGCCATCTTGTTCTACAGATGGTCTAGCAATTTGCCATGCTGCTTTAAGTTCTGGGAAAGTACCTGCCTCTTCCCAAAGTATTAACATACCTGCTTTACCACGTACAGCATCTGGGTTATCTTTCAATGATACACCTATTATCTCTGATTTGTAACCAACTTCAATTTTATTACCAAAGTTATCAGTTACAATCATAGAAGCTCTACGACGCATGCTAGTATTTACAGCTTGTCGTTTCTTACCCCATGCTGTATTTTCATCTATGAAGTCCATGTAATCCCAAGCCTTAGTAAGGATACCATCATCAGTAAGATACTGTTTATTTGATGCATATACATAAGACTTAGAACCAGGTATCAAAAAGAAATTACGACAAAGCATAGCACCACCTTTATAGGAATAACCCTTACGTCTAGCTTTTGCTACACACAAGTGTTTACCTTGATCTTGTGCACTTTCAATAGCTTGAAAATAGTAGTAATCATAATCATAAAAGTCTGGAAATGCTAATTCTCTTACTTTGATTAACTCTTCTTGCCCTTGTTTATTCTTTTTATTTTTATATACAATTCTTTGAATTGGGCAATAGTTTAAATAAAAATAGTTATACCCAGTGATGTAGTCCCCATCATCTGCAGTATAACCATTAATGCATCTATCGGCCTCTGTTTCCCAAAAATTGAAATACTCTGATGTACCTTTTGGGAAGGAACAATAAGACCCCGACTCTATATAAGTTAGCGCCGGGGTTCTGAATTTATTAGAATTTTTGATTTTCTTTGTGAAATCAATCATAAATTACTTTCTTCGTTTAAACAGGTTCTTAATTTTCTGCCATAAACTAGTTTTAGTAGTGTGATTATTTTCTGTTTTTTCATCCATGTGTGATATAGCATAAGCAGCAGCTTCAGACAAATCTCTTTCTTGCTCTGCTTTCATGTTGTTATATACCTCAGTAAAATCAAAAATAATCATTGTCGGTTTAGTATTCTTTTTACTAGTTTTAGTTTTAGCCATAATTGCAATTTCTTTAAGCCCTTAACGGGCAGGTTTTTATAATGTCTTTTATTGTGTCGTAGTTTCTACAACTTCTTTTTTGGTAATTCAAATGGGTTCATTTCTCCACCGCCTCTAACTTTGCTATTCTTAATCTCCTCTGCTCTTACTTGAGATTTAAGTTTCACAATAGATTCTATTACTCCGGCCATGTTCTTAGCACCATCTGTAAGTTTCTTAATAGAATCTAAATCCATTTCATCGTCTTTAGATAAGTGATAGTATTTAGCAGCACCTTCAAGTTTCAATAGTAATCCATCTAACATATACTCAAGTAAGGAATATGTTCTGCTTTTCCAACTATCTTCTGCTTGTGTTACTATCTCTGGTAATTCATAGTTTTCATTTCCAAATAATTCCTTTTTTAATGTAGGTTCTATTAGATCTCTTTCCATAGTTTCTACATAAGGAGAATCGTATTTGTTTTTAAGTACTATGTACCATAAGTATTTTGTTGCTAAATCTTTATCTTTAAATGAATCCCAAAGTTTTTTAAATGGTGGAATGGCCAACATGTCTGGATGTATGACCACTTGTCCACCAACTATATCTGCTAAATTCATTTTTAGGCTTCCTTAACACAAGCTTCGCAACAATCGCAACTGTTCATGTTACGATTTTTATCGTATTCTTTATTCAATTTATAATTATTATAAAAATCTTCATTTCTTATAATAACAAAATCTCTAACTTTTCTTCTATCTTTAACTGGTACTTCTTTTTCTCTATAACCAGCATAGAGAACCATGATTACATCACCAGCTTTTACATCATATTCTTTTTCATTAGCTACAAATGTACCATCTTCCTCAATTACCCAAGCCCAATCAATATTTAAGTAATGATTACTAATAGTATCAAAATTCTTAATATCGTTATCCTTCATTTTTAACAATGAGCTACTACCTGTATAAATATACGTATTCATATTAATCTAAATTTATTTTAATGTATCTATTTTTGTAATGTCTATTCAATGCATCTACCGCTTCTTGTTGAGTATAAAATGCATTAACGTACTCTGGATTTTTACTGTACTGATTGATTATCTCCTTCAGTTGCTCCGCTTTCTCGTCCCTGTTCTGCATTCTCATTTTCTTCTTTATTATCAGTTGAACCAAATCCACCACCACGATCTTCGCCTGCTAATTCCTCTACAATTACAGGCTCCATCTTCGGATAAGGCATTACTACTAACTGAGCAATCTTTTCACCTGGTTGATAGATTGTAGGAAGAGCATCTGTAGTAATCTTGAATTTAACAAGAATCTCACCTTTATAACCCTTTATTAAGGTGTTGTTATATTATAAGGCTCTTTATCCTTATATTTCTACAGTTTCAATTTGTTATATCTGTAGTTCGGACTATATCATCACCGCTAAGCGGGCAGGGCACTCGTGTCAGCATTACTGTCCTCAGTAAGGACTCGGCTATTAGTCTCTGAACCTTCAAGAATGTTACCATTCAAGCTTGGCTGCTGATTGACCTCTTCAGGCTTTTCCAGCAATTCACCCCGTTTTAAGACTGCAGTTAATTTACCAGTTTTAGGATCTCTAATTTGAATACCTTCTAACATATGAATTGTTTTATGTTCTGATCTAGTTACTGGCATTAAATTTTCTATTCTATTATCATTGTGATCGCCGTTTATGTGATGCACATTGATTTTTCTTTTTAAATAGTACTTTCCATCAATAATTTCAAAGTATTTATTATTAAATAAATAATAATATTCTTCTATGATCAATCTGTGTTTGAGAACTCTATTGTTTCTATCCTTATTTGGATGTTCTGGACAATAAACTTTTATATCAACTAATTTATGATTGTTCCTCGTTAATTCTTTTCCTTTAAAAGAAGCGTTTAAGTCCCCTTTTAATCCAAATTGGTGATTACCTTTTCCTAGATACAAAGTTTCTTTAAGTTTATTTGCACATTTTGTACTACAAAGAGAATGTTTATTTTTGTTAATCCAAGACTGTTTTCTATGAAATTTCTTACCACATATTTCACATGTGCAATTTAGTTCTCCTTTTAAACTATCATGTTGACATTTGCTACTACAATACTTAGCTGTATTTGTTCTAGAAGGTTTTACTTTGAACGTTTTACCACAAATTTTACAAATTAATTCCATTTTATAAATTCTTTTTGTAGAAAACGTAAGAAAATACTATGGGTTCTATTGATATGTATTAAAATACAATCAAAATTTTACAGTCTATAACACCTACTGCATTACACATTGACATAGATCTCTGAGAAACAGAGGATCTCATAAAGATTAAACCCATATGACCTTCAGGAATCTCTACTGACAAACCTGTATGATATACTAATACTAACTTACCACTCTTATCAAATTCCTGAGTAAAGGAAATTGCTGTTAAATCTAAACCAGCATCATTAGGGTTAGCATAACTAGGTAATACTGCGTCTTCTTGTAATTTCTTAAATTTTAATTCCATATTATTTTCTTACTATATTGTTTCCTAATATTATTTCTGTTGCTTGTGCTGCTAAATTTGCAGCATAATCTTCAAGGAATTGACTACGATTTGTGTCTTGTAAGATCTGCCTCAGATACAGTAGTATCACTTGTTGATTCAGTAGTATCTTGTCCAGTTTTTCTTCTGTGTTCATTCCTTTTTTGAATTCTTGCATTCCTAGTACCATAATTAGCATTGTATTTAGCAGTACACCATTCTAGATTCAATAATTTGTTATTAGTTTTATCTTCATCTATATGGTTTACCTGTTCTCCAATACATTCTGAAAATGTTGATAATACTAATCTATGTACTTTTACTTTGTAATTCCTTTTATTCTTTTGTAATGATACAGTTAGATATCCGTTGTGATCTAGCCGTTGAACTAGAATTTTTCCAATCGTTTTATGTAGACGTCCGTTAGAATGTTCTATTATTCTATCTTTTGATCGTACTTTACCAAAATTAGATACTTCATAATCTGGAAAATTGTATGCGGTTCTCCATATTTCTACGGTCATATCCTTCATAGAGTGCTTAGAAAGATATAGAAGAGCAATGCTATTCCAACATACTTGCGCAAGATGGTGGCAACCTGTTTCTGGATCTATTTCATTTCCTTTTTCGAATTCCCACAGATGACGCAACAAAGCCGCTTTGTATCTTTGATAACCGTTCTCTAAATTCTGCCAGTTATTATCACCATACTTCTTAGCTCCTTCTGTATATACTCTGGCAATATCTTCAAGACAATCAAGAGGTATTAATTCCCATCTTGTTTTGTCATCTTTCTTATCATTCTTTTTTCCTTCCTTTTGCATTCTATAAAATCTTCAAGTTGTTCCACACACCAAGTAACTAAATAAGCATATTGTTCATTTCCTTCATTATATCCTTCTGCATTCATTGATAAATAATCATATACAGCATCTGCATAATGGATTGATTCATGAGCTAAAGTAGAACAATGGAAATCATCTAGTACTATTAATATACCAACAGCTCTAGAATATTTCTCTCTGACCAAGAACGTAGCTCCCATTACACTACTTAGTTTGGGACGATCTCTTTCTGGTTCATCATTTCTAAGTTCTTTGGTAGTAAGAAAGAAATCAAAAAAATCACAAGCATCTTCCCAATCATCCAGAGTAGTAACATAAAGATTTACAGGATATAGATTTTGATATAGAAAAGCTTTAGTTGTTTTGTTCTTCATTCTCTCTGGTTTTTTCATACTTTCTTTTTGGTTTGATTTTGAACAGATATCCAAACATTATTGTCTTAATATCTTCATCATTTGAAATAACTCTATTTGCAAATTTGAACGGATGATTACAAATTACTTCTACTACTTGATGTGGAATATTATATTTATTTGCTAACTGTATATAGATATTAGAAGTTTTTTCCTTTTGAATCATATACTATTCTATAGTATTTATTTTTAAGCAAACCATCGATTGTAAATGATTCTACGTCTATTGTAGAAGGTCTAATTATATTTATCACACTAAACAAATCCTTTTTATCATTGTTCATCATAACGTGTTCTACTACTTCTAACTTAAGAGCTTTTTCTTCTTTTTTACTATATGGTTTGATAGGTTCTAAAATTATATATCTATCTTTTTCTTTTACTTTGATGTTCGTGGTTTCTACAAACCTGGAAGAATTTCCAAAGTAAAGAACATACTTATTAAATGGTAATTCTTTTCCCATTAATTTATTCCACCAACATTTTAGTAAACCATATTTCTTATAGATAAGAATGGAACCTGATTTTATATCTAAACATTTCATTTTATTCTCAGTATTATCGTTAGTTGCAAACGATCTCCAATAACAACTGGTATCAGAGCCTTATTTACGCTAAGTTCGTCTTCAGCAGGTCCAGCTATCAAAATACCCTTCTCTTTGAAAGACTTAATGTATCTACTTAGGTTATCCTTAGTAATACCTAAATTCTCAATGATATATTTTCTATTATATCTGTTTGCTACATTCTTATTTGAGTTAGGTTCCTTAACGTATTCCATATCCATTTTGATAAGTGTAGCCATCAATTCAAGCTCTCTATCGGTTAGCCTAAGTATTCCATTAAGCGCTTGTAAAAACTCTGGTATCAATTCTTCATTTGATACGGTTTTTACTAGTTTATTCATTTATGATTGTCTCAAGTTTATTTAACAATTTCATCATATTGAAGTATACAGTATCGTGTTCTACCTTTACACAAGTTTGAATTTTACCTTCTTGATACTTCTTTTCAATATTGTTCTTACGTTGATTGTAAGTATTTTTCAATTGAGCAATAATAGTACGAATCTGTTTGATTTTACTCTCATCCTTAGATTCAACAGTAACATTTTCAATTGGTTCAACTAAACCACTTTTAGCATACTCTTCAATCATATTACTAGATACAGCTACATTTACTTGAGAATAATAATTTTCTGAGTCAGAAGATTTCTCATCAGAGAATGTATACATACCATCCTCCAAAGTAAGGATATCACCTGATTTCAATACACCAAAAGGTTTAATAACTTTGTATTCTGTAATCATATTATTTAATAATATTTAAAATTTGTTTCATTTTATCTTCTCCAATCTTTCTTGAAGAAATAGTAGTTTCTATACCTAATCCTGAGCAAGGATCTTTCCAAGCTTTACACACTTTGCAGTATTCTTTGCTTTTCCGTTTAGCATCAAATGGGCATTTTTCCCTGACTGTTGTAATAGTAACTCGGTAATCTGACATAGTATTTATTTTTTAATAGTTCCAAGTGCTAACTTGATCCATTTGTTTACATCAAAATCAGGATCTTTTTCAGATATAATTCTACAATTATTTGCAGAATCACATACTTCGTATTGTTTGGGTTGGGTTACTAAACCCATTAGACTAATTGCTTCATTCTTGGATAATGTTAATTCTGTAGCATTTTCCATAGAAGGATTATTAACGTCTTCTGGAACAAACACTTTAATTATACCATCATCTTGTATTTGAATGAACTTTGAGTACTCACCCAACATATTATTTATCATTTCTTTAATCATATCCATATAACGCAAATATTCAAAAAAAGTTGCATATTTTATACAATAAAAAAGGGGTTAACTTTATGCTAACCCCTAGTACATCCAACTACAACCACGATTAATTAAGACTACGCTTAGTCTTTAAAATATTTTTCTCCTTTAATAAAGGCTACTACATTATAAGGATTTATTAATTGACTATCTTTGAACAAATCAAAATCAATTGATGCTTTCCTAGGATATGCTACCACATCACCTACTTCAGGATGATTGTTTTCATCTTGCCATTGATACCCAGATGGCAGACGTAACACAATACCTTTTCTGAATGTAGTTAACACTTTTTCTTTAACTGTTTCAGTGTCATTGATATCATAACCATTTTCGTCCTTTTTACCAGTCTCTACTGGCTTAATAATTTCTTTCTCTACGTATTCATCCTCTAAGGGTTTAACTATCATATCCTTAGTAGGGATATACACTAAACCGTCTATAACGGTTTTTAATATGTCCTGTTGATTTTCCATACTGGCTAAACGTACTTAATTAATTTTTGTTCTATTACTCTGAAATTTTTCTTAGAATGTGACCACCAGCACTACAACAAATACCTTGTACAACATTGTTTAGACACCCACTAAAGTTTTCAAATTGTCTAAAATAACACCCTCTGCATCCATCATATGCTCTGATTATTTTAAAATCGTCACCATTTATGTTAACAACTCCTTGTCTAATCATTTCTAAGTATTTTGGTTCATTCATCATGATATGGTTTGATAATATATATTATATACTGCAGTTATCTAGAGTAAGAGTAATGGTTTATATTACTACTAATTGCGTTTTAAACTACTATTATATCCTACTCTGGATGTAGGAACGTATTACAATCTAATTTTGTTCCATTTTCTTTAATAATAAATTTTTATTTTAGAGTAAAGCTATCATGAGTACCATTTTTATTCTTACAGAATAACTCACAATTTACCAAATACTCATCCATAAAATCATTTTCTGAATCTATTTCAATATCTACTTCTATGAGATCATCATTTTCGTATATTTTTTGGTAAGTTCTATAGTTCCAATTACCATTCCAATGGTCTTTTATCTTAATAAAACCATGTTCTTCTAGCCATTCACAACGTGTCATTTTAACATTATTTATGATTATTTAACATATTTACGAAAGTTTCGTAGACAATTCATTAACTTGCTGCCTCAATTCATTTACAAATCTAGTAGCTCCTTTAGGTCCAGTGTACCCTAAATCTGGTATTTTATATACATGATCGCCAATACTATCTATTCCATACACATTATTATCTTTACTTAAGATAGTTTCTACCTCTTTAACTGTTAATTCTTTTAACATAATTTAACTATTTTTAACTTATCTTATACCCTAGTAATGTTAATAATTCATAAAATTTGTTAATGTCCCTAAAGTAAAGTGAATATGAAATCATCATATGAGCCATACCTTCCTCCATAGGATTCATTAGTCTTAGATCTGATACTTTCAAAGCTTTAGTACCATCAGCGCAATCCCATTCACTTACTCTAGCTCTTAATAGCTCAAAGTCACTAAATTCATAATAGAGTTGATTATCTTTAATTTCAAATCCTTTATCTTTTAATTCTTGTTCAAATATCATATTGCTGTTATTTAAATTCTAATTAGAGAACGAAAATGAATAATAAGTGTTGTAAAAATTTTTTATAAAAAATATTTTTGTGGGTATAATTGAAAGCGAGAACCAAAATAAAATATTATAAAAATTTTGATAGTGTGCAATTGAGAGTGAGGACCAGTACAATATCAAGTCCCCTCTCCTAACAAGTAGGGGAAATCCCCCGTCAAAGAGTTAATGTGTTAATAAAACCTTATGGTGTATAGGTAACCGTAAAATGCTATGGATTTGTCTATCAAGGATAAAGACGTAAAGAACTACGAACTTACGAAAGTAGAGGTAAAAACCTCCAAAGACGGCAAAGCACGCTATGCAGTGTGCGAGTTCAGACAATCAGGTCTAAGAAAGGTGCTGCAAGAGCAAACTAGACCTGTTGTGATGCAGTTAATGGCTGCATATGGTAGTACTAAGGAACATGAAGATGAGTACTTCAAGGCAATAGAGGAAACTATTGGTGAAGTTTTTCCCATCTGTCGTGTTGAAGTAGCAGGCTTTCCTGACTTCATCCGCAAGGACAATGATGGTAAAATCATCACTGAGACTAAGGAAAGAGACGGTAAGCAAGTAAAAGTAGCTTCCATCTATAACTCTGTCTTCATCTATACGCTGTGTACTGACGAAGGCGAATGTATCAAGTCTGATGCAAGTCTTATCAAGCGTGGTGAGAACTTGTTCAATAACTCCAAACGTATTATTACTATGGAGGACTACAAGATGCAACGAGAGAAGGCTAAGGCAGCTAAAGAAGCAGCTAAGGCAGCTGAGGAGAAGAAGCCTAATCCATTGTTAGAAGCTGAGGAAGTAGATAACGATGAGTTGTAATGAGTAAGTGGGAGGGAGTGGTGAGGACTACTTCCTCCCCTCATTTTCACTCTTTTTCACAACAAACCCATTAATAATTTATATAATATATAGCGAAATTTAAAAAAACTAATAACTTTCTAAAGCATTAAGAACACCAGTTTCTTGCAAATAGGTTTAGGACTATCCTTATAAATACTTAGCTACTACAACATTGATTCCTAGAATCATAACGCCAGAGTAGAGAATCCCTATTGTAAGTTTTGGACGTTAAGCAGCGGCCACAGCTGTATATGATTTAAGTTTTCCAGCGTTCTACGGTTTAATTTAGACTGTAGATTTCGGTGAAGGTTCTAACTGAGTAATGCGCATCAGAACCAACAAAAAACTCAATAACTTCCCAAGACATTGAGGGCACCAGTTTCTTATACAATTTTCTACAAGATTATAAAGGGTTGAACTACCAGATAATCATATTTTTATTGAATTTTCTTGTATAAGTTTTAGGTGTAAAATGCATTAGTATAGTTCTTAGACTCAAATGAGCGACGGATATTGGGAGCGATATCCTAAACCAAGGAAGATATGGAGGTATGCTACACAAATAGTGCCATATCAAATCAAGCCATAGCTTACTATAGATAATGTTGTCAGTGCAACACTCTATAGCGAAAAAGTGTATTAAATATACATGCTATGCCACGCTTCAGTACTTTGTTATGTTGGTTCAGCAATATAACATCACTGAAAGTCACTGTTGTGTGTAATGTTGACGGGAGCCTACCCAATCATGTAGTGATACTGTATCAAAGAACTGAAAAAATACAGGAAGGCTATCACTACATGATTTAATTTGATTATTAATCAATAAAATTATATATTATGATAGCAGTAGTGAAGTGCTATAAGCACAACATAAAACCATTAGTAGTAGAGGTATTTGAAGGTCATGATGAACAAACACAAAAAGATGCTAATGAGTTAGCATCTATCCTAAGTAGGAATAATAAATGTGAGTATAAAGTACTCATTGATCCTTCTTGCGTTGCAGTTATAAATGATTCAAAAATAGAAACAAATGAGTAACGGAACAAAAGCAACAATAGGATTTTACATAATGTCGTGTTTATTCTTATTATCAATGGGGTTAGATCCAAAAGCAAAATTCTCAGCAATATTAGATATGATATTCGAATGGTCATTAGCTTATTGGATATTTGTTGGAATATGTTATTTAATAATAAACTCATTTAATAAATGACAACAGAAGAGCTAAGTATTCTAATTACTATATTTGTATCTGTAGGAATAATAGTATTTTTTATTTCCACATTAATAAAACAATACTATCATCGGAAATATAAAAGGATACAGATAAAAGATGAAGAATCTATCCATTTTCTCCTAAACTATACTAACATAAAACTAGGATCATATTATACAAATAATAACTTAGAAAATATTACAGAAATTGTTAGTATTAAGATATTGCATGATGATAATCATGGAGGATACTATGTCAAATTAAACGATCATCATATTGTAGATAAAAATACAATAATAATTATGTAATTTACACAAAATGAGTAAAAGAAAACAATATCACAAATCAAATTGTGATAATACAGTACGAGCAATCGTAACGGATGCACTAGGACGCAAAGTGATCCTAGTTGGAAAGCACGCTTTCGAATGGTCTATTATTCTTGAAAAAGAAGGAAGATTAGTAATAACTACTTTTCCTAACAGGAAACAAGCAGTAGATATGTTTAACAACAAATATAAGAAAAAATGAAAGCACTTAATTACATCTTATTTGGTGTATTACTATTAGTATTATTATTTTATATAGTAATAACAATAAGTCAACCACGTTATGCAGTAACTAATATATTACTGTATGTAATACCAACTATAATTGGTATCTATTTTGGTGTTAAAGTTATTAAACGTGAATAATATAAACACCCAGTGTATGAAGTGATACACAACTCTCTTTTTAATTTAATATAATGCAGCCATGGTTAGTGACAAGCCTAAAGTAAATGCAGAGTCATATTAAATTATTTAGTAACTTAGGAGATCAAATTTTTAATATATGAGAAAGATAATATCATTCATTTGGTTAGTATTAAGAATACTTATCTACATGATAATATTATTAATACTGTTGGACGATCCTATCCTATATCCAATATGTGTGATATTATTTGCATATATTGAATTTAAGGATAAAGTAAATGTTAGTGTTTTTCATGGTATTATAGATGAAGTTAAGAAAGAATTGAAGTAACAACATTCTTTTGGTTAAAATGTAAGATACACATCTGTTGTGAAACACGTGTGTATTATTTAAAAGTCACGACAGAACTGTTGTATGCCTATTGTGAAATACGCATACAATTTCCCTAGAGTAAAGACAACCTCATCGAGACTAACTACACTACTTCATATGTATTTTGATTAATACACAAGTTAGCGGTTCTAGGGTCTAGTGGGTTTAAATTGCCGGGCTGAACGAATGCCAACGGCTACCGAAGCTAATGTCTTTAAATCTGAATCATTAATACTTAATAATATGATAAGAATAATAATTCAGAAAAAAAAGAGTCGTAGTATATCTCTATACAAGAGAATTGTGACTCTTAAAAAAGAGCTTAATTTAAGTTGGCTTGATGCAATTAAGTTAGTTTATAAATTAAGTAAAGGATACGGTGTGGTAATCAATACTGCTATCGCATCCAAGCAACAGTGCATGTATTCATACATGGACAATCTTCATAATCAATTACATCGTTTATTCGATACTAATTGGAAACAAGATATAGAAACTGTTGCTATGCAAATACCCAAAAAAGACTTTGACCTATTTAAATTAGGTGGAGGATATAGGGTATATATTGCAACAAAACCCGGTTATATAGATTACTTCTTACAGATCTATCCATGATTAGGTAAGGGAGATTTATTTCTCCCTTTTAAAAAGATAAAAACTTGTTGAATTATAGAACTCTATTCAATGTCTGTTGTGAAACACATATTGATTAAATTGAAATCCTAAGTAGGTACATGTAACAGCTTGGCGGCGTTAGTGGCTTATGATCTACTTAGGATTGTTTTAGAATTTATTAACAACTAAATATAATCAATATGAATAATATGAACAAAAGTATTGAATTTGATTTTAACAAATTCTCAAACAAACTGCTGTGTACAAAAGCATTGAAAGACATTTTTGGTTTTGGTTTAAAAGAAGCTAAAGAGATTGTAGATTCTAGGAGATATTCTTATGACTTAAGCCGTTACTCTGATAGAAATGAAGCAATTAATTGTTACGATTCAGTATTTCATCAATTTACAGATACTGTAAAAGAGACCTATCCAGATGCTATTAAATTCATTTGGAGAAACCCTCAGAATATTCAAGAGATTAATCCTAATGTAGTAAAGGTAGGTTCTGTATATATTCTTACTGAAGAAGAATACAATCGTCTTCATAAATATCACAGTTTATTAATGGATATGTTAGGTACATATAAACAATTTTTACAGGCTTATGAATCTAATAACTAAATCTTCATTAAAATGTCTTTTATATGTGTTACTACTATTGGCAGTAATAGTTGGGGGTATTTACACCATAGCTATTATAGGAGAACTAATAACAGTCTCATTAGGTATGGGTGCTATACTAGGTTTACTCTTTATTTTAATTAATAAAGAATCTCAGAGAATAGAAAAGTATTTATATGAAGAAGAACAAAAACAACAAGATTCATGAAAGTAGAAGTTTGGTACGCAGTAGATGAAGATGGAGGACAATATCTTTTTACAAGTAAGCCAAAAAGATATGTTGAAGATGATTCAAATTACTGGATTAATTTAAACTATCCTAATGAGGATGAGTTTGCAGGAAATTTTAATTATACGCAGATATCTGAAGAAGATAGAATACAATTAAATATTCCTATGATATCTTGGAAGAATGAACCAATTAAAATTGAATTAGATATTCAAGCAATAATCATCAATCAATAAGGCAATATTGCACAGTTTTATTAATAAATCAATTATTTCTATGAACAAGTTTCGAGACGTAGCGATTGGGCTACTTTGCATCGTACTATTGGGAGGAATCCTATGGTATGGGTACGATAAGTACCATGGTACAGAAGCTAAAGAAGCTTCAGAATCAACTAAAACTGAGGTCATTATTCCTACTTTGGAAGAAAGACTTAACGACTGGAATGTTGAAAAGCATGACATGAAATTGTATGATTTGTGTATGGAACTTCCAGAACAAATCGTACGTACTATTCTTAATAGAATAGGTACAACTGCAACGTATGAAGAGATTGCTGAAGAGTATCTCCGTAATACAAACTATTATATTAGTATGCAGTTAAAAGAAGTTATGCCGGGAATAACAGGTCCAGATGCTAAGAATGCTAAAGTGGAAATAAAGACTGAAGTAAATAGGCCGGAAAAAGAAAGTGAGAAAGCTATCAAAGTACCAATTACGGTAATAGATAGTATTAAATAATAACTTTTTTAAATTTCTGACTTATAATTCATTTATATGCATTACCTGTAAAGGTAGTGCATATTTTTCTATCAGATCATCAGAAGATGACAAGCATGTGGGGCGTAAGTAATTATATAGACATTTATATTTATTAAATACGACATATAAATATATTTGGACATTCGTATTTATATAATTATGATCGTGCGGACGTTAAAATCATGCCGTTAATAAGAATTGTACTGGCAATACAATTCTACTATAACGTAAAATATGTTAGATAGCCAATTATAAGAAGTTTTACGTAAGAGTTTTTTAATATTTATTTTGCAGACGTAAAACTTCACGATGACACTTGTTATTAGTTACTCATAGTACAATATGAGTTGTTGTTAATCAACAATCGTTCAATCAAAATCTTCTCCGTAGTTGTACATGCGGAGACGTCATTAAAAGTTATAACTTAAATTTATCAAAAATGAAACAGTTACATCTTATTGGAACTGCAGGAAATAATTTATGTCTTGTACAGATTCCAACTTCTTGGTCTCAACAAGAAGTAAAAGAAATGCTTGAAAGAGCACTCCTTGTTTTTATACAGGAACAGAAAGGAGATAATCCCGAATTTCTTACTTCATTAAATGAAGAAGAACTGAAGTGTCAATTTCCTAGATTCGATTCTAAGTTAATCGAGCAAGTTTCTGTTTTACTTCAGAATGTAGGTACACCAATATCTATAGGAGGAGGTCTTATATGGCAAGTAGAAGTACAGAATTACTTATTACGTAATCCTACTTTTACTAGAGACTTAGTTCTCTTATTTAACAATCCTCTCAAAAAAGAGGAAAAAGAGTATCTTTGTATTAACTACATTGAGGCATTACCTGAAATTGTTAAAGTTTTTAAGAGCTATGTCTAAAACGTGGAAAGAAAGTAAAGCAGTAAAACAAGGACGTTCTGAAAAAGGACGTCCTAAGCCTAAAATGGAACCCTATAAAAAGGGTACTAAGAATAAAAAAGAAATTTATTGATTACTCGCCAGTTATCATATAATTTAATTTTTATTAATATGGTGGTTATCCCCGAATCGTGAATAAGCCCAGAGTCCTACAGCAAATCAAAGCTATGTGAAGATGCATAGTACGCTAATAAAGTAAAGGGGGCAGCATACGATAAGAAAACAAAGACTATGCCACGATTCATTATTTAAGAACATGGAAATAAGAAACGTTATCAAAAAAGATAAAGTAAATAATAACAATTTTAATTTAAAAATCAATTTTATTAACTTATCAAAATTTTAAAAATTATGGCAGATTTTAATTTAGATGCAAAAATGCAAGAGCAAGAAAACAATCAGGGTAAAGTAAACACTTCCGCAGTAGACAAAGCAAAAGAGAATATCGCTGCAAAGAAGTTGGAACAAGAGACCCGTGAAGTTGAACGTCGTTTATCAAACGCAGAGTCTACAGAAGATCGAGCATTAAAAGAGCTTCGTATGGCTCGTAAAAAAGAAGAAGCTCAAAAAGCATTTTTGACAGCTGTATCTACAGCCAAAACAAATTTTGAGTCCGACGGAGATTGTCGTAAATACGATAAGGCTGTCGAGGAAGCCAAAGAGAAGCGTGATAAAGCCGTCAGTGACGCTAAGCGTGCTATCTACGGTGAGGATTATTGGAGATATTAATCCAGTAATTTAACTCCGAAATCAGAGTTGGGAGTGTCCGAGAGGCCTCCCAATCTCTTTCCGTATATTTAGTTCTAGAAAGAGATTAATACCACGATTTAGTTATTCGAATTAGAGTAGAATAAAATTATCTTGAATTAACAAGATACTCAAGAGCCTTGAGCCAGAGTGGAAAATTCTGAGCCACTGATCACGTGCCTGAGATCATTACTATCACTTGAAAAGTACACCGTAAGTACTGCTGAATCGCTAGAACCTTGAGTCAAGACCTAGTGATAGGCTTACGTAAGTAAGTTAAGTATAGTAATGATATCAAATCACACATAGAATTAGAGCTTTAAGCCGAAGTTGATGGTTATCGTCTTTTGATGGTAATTTAAAACTTCAAATTCTATAGATCTATCAAAGGCATTTACTATAGTAATAGAGAGCTATATGCCTAAGATTATTCTTTTTTAAAGAGATAAACATGTATTTAGGGATAAGACATAAGTCGCATTGCGCACTCTTACAGAAAATACGCTTATATAAAAAAGAATACTTACTATTACTATAGATTTATAAGGTAAAGAGAGAGTGATCTCTCTTTATCTACTATCTTTCATAAACTTTTTTTCAGTTTTAAAATTTATATCATAAGAACTGTGATATATCTTATTAGGTTTATTGGAAACTATTAGGACGAGGGTTCGACTCCCTCCAGCTCCACAGCTACCGACTGAAGGTACATACGGAAGCAGTAGAGACGCCTCGGAGAAAGGTTGTAATGTGTAGTCTCAGCATCTCAATGAGACATATGGGGCTGCTTGGATTTGACTAGTAGTGAAAGGTAAAATAGGTTCACTTTAAATTTAAATGGCAATACATTTGTCACTGATTACACTGCTCTAGGAGCGGCGTAAATCAACGTGCTAACTACGAAAATGAGGGTGTCTAGTAGCTTAACCGGATAAAGCCCTGGATTTTATCAGGAGATTGTGGGTTCGAATCCCACCTAGATAACAAAATATTAATTATGAGTTACATAGCAGTAGATACATTTGGAGATGAATACATATATCAATTTAAACCTAAAAGAGTAATACGTACTAATATATTAGGTGAAAAATGGGGATATTGGTATTCTGAAAAAGGTCATCAGATTGAGGTTCCTAAAGGTACTGCAAAAGCATTATATAATGCAAACTTGATGACTGATTGTAAAATTCCTTTATATAAAAGAAATATGAACTGGGGAGATAATCCGATTCAATTATAATTTTAAAAAGCTTATGGATGAGAAAATAGCTGAAAAAAGATTAGTATCATTTAATAAAGAATGTATACTAGCAGGACCACGACAAAGTGTCGTTAGTTTCCTTAAAATGTTAATGAACTTAGGAGCAGATGTAACAAAAGCAACATCTGCAAAGAGTTTAATAACCAGTAAATCGAACATTGTATTACTACTTAAGAATGAAGGAAAAAGTAAGAAATTTCCTCAAATCACTGTATTAAGTAGGTCTTGGTGGGATTATTACCACAATCCCAAAAAGCATAGAAGTTCTTACAAAACATACAATATTCCAAAACAATGGAATAAAGTATATAATGAGATACTAAAACTTGAAAATATTCCATTCTTAATTCCTGAGTAATATGAGACTAACATTTTGGATATACTTTGATAATCCCGGTGAAAAGGAGAAATTAAAGAAGATAATGGATGAACCATGTGATGATTTCGAAAAGAATCGTCTAATCCAAGAAGAATTTGGAGTTGATTTGCTTACAGCAAGTCGAGTTATTGACACATATTATAAATCAATTAAGAAATGAAAGCAGGAGTATATATTGTTAAAGATTTATTCAGTGAACAGAAATACATTTTGTCTTTAAATGGTAAGGAACCATTTATAAGAATCACAAATAGTATTTCACTAAGTTCATTTGCTAATGGCCTTATCGAAAGAGATCATAAAATAGTTGAACAGATTTTAGAAGATCCTACTAAATTTGAATTTACTCTTCTATCTAAAGAAATTGAATCAAGTAAAATAGAAGAAAGAAACACAGAATCTAGTAGTATTCAATATACTGATGAACAATATAAAGAATTCATAAGTATAAAGAATATTCAACCAGATGGTAATTTAAATAAAATTGCTGTTACTGCAGATATTCAAGGTAAATTACATATATCTTGGGAAGAAGCAGAAAAATTATTTGATATAATAAATATTCGTTATTTAGAAGACGATAAATGGAAGAAAATAGAGATAAAATCTTCGATCAACGAGGCGAACTCTGTAATACAATAAAAGATCTTTTTAAAAATACTAGCAAATGTGAAAACTTTTTACCAGTATTTAGAGAAGATAAAGGTTATTGTATGGATTGGGGAATAATTGGATCAGAATATGAAAAATATTTTGGTTGGATTAAAACTCCAGATGGGAAATTTTGTTCAGTATGTCCAGATAATATGGACTGGCGTACTTGGATTGAGATAAAAGCAAAAATTAAGAAATGGATTGCTTGGATATCTCAACGTCTTTTTCATCCTAATAAGATGATAGGGAGCAAACATACTACAGACTTAGTAAGACTAAGAATTGCTGTAGCAATGTTAGACAAAATAGAATTACCTAGGATATACTCTGATGAAATATTTGATAACTTAATTCAATGTTATTGGATACGTAAATATGTATATGATACATATTATTATAGATATATATTAGGTATTCCATTTTAGTTTAGAAATAAGGAAGTGTAATAAGATTTGCCTACTTTCAGACGAGATAGCTGTGTCGTCGCAGAGGGCGTTCTAAACAAAGGATTCTAGGGGTTCGACTCCCCTAGTTTCCACTAACTAATGCTTGTTATATGAAAGAAGAAGAAAAAATCTTAATTGAACAAGCAAAACACGGTGATAATAAGGCTTTTAATCAGTTATATGAACGATATCATAGGCTGATAAGATATATTATCTTTGATATAGTCAAAGATGATGAACTTACTCAAGATCTATTGAGTAACACATTTATAAAAGCCTTTAGTAAACTCAGTTCTTATGTAAACCCTATTAGCTTCGAAGCATGGCTTAAGACAATAGCAGTTAATACTACTATTGATCATATAAGAGCCACAAAGGATTTATGTAAGAACTTCAGCATAGATAATGAGACAAATACTATTCAATTAGAGGAAATATCCCTAGATCCCGAGTCAGATATGATTAAAACAGAGAATATTGAACTTCTAAGAATAGCATTATCTCGCCTAAGATCTAAGTATCGAAATTTACTCGAGTTAAGATACTATCAAGGTCTTAGTTACGATCAACTAAGTGTTAAGCTTGGAATTCCTATTGGTACTGTAAAGTCCGATTTGAATAAGGCAAAACGTAGGTTGAGAGAAATTTTTCATAAACTTTCAAAAAATTAACAGAACATGACAACAATGACTTTCATTTCTATGATTGTTGCTTTAATTCTAGTAATTGTAGCAATCGCTAGAGTGCAAGGTAGCCCAAAGCTAGGTATCAATTTAATATTGACACTAGCATTTGCGATTGTTGTTGGATTTGGTATCCAGAGTAAGACTCGTAATATCGAGCCTAAAAAGGACCAAATAGAAAAGGTCTCTGTAGTAAACCACATGCCCATACAGGCTTTGCAAATCGTTGGAGTGACACCAATGATTACTGCAACAATTGAGTCTGTAAGTAAGGCTTATATGTGGTTTATTAGAGACCAAGGAGACCAACAACAAGGAGAAAATCTTCTAGTTCATACTAGAACCAGAGCATCACCAGATCACGAGGATTCAAGTTAGCTTACTAACTATTTTCGGGATCATTACTATTTCTATCATTAGTTATTTTAATAATTTAAAACTGTAAAGGACAGTAAACAAATCAATTGAATCATGTCTAAGAAAAATAAAACAACTCAGCAAGCTCCTGTAAAGGATACTGAGGTAAAGGATAACAAGAGTGCAAAACAAACTCAAGTAAATAATCCACAAAAACCGAAGGAAGAGAAAAAACCAGAGGTAAAGAAGGAGGAACGGATACAAACTCCACCACCTGTAGATCCTGCAGTAGAAACAGTTGCAACTGAAGAGATTAAGCCGGAGCCAAAGGAAGAAATTCCTTCAAAGATCGACTTAAATAACATTAAGTTACAACCACATCAGAGAATGTCTGGCGATGGTTATGCTCGACTACTAGAAGTAGCTCAGCGACATATAGCCGGTATGAAATCCGGTGAGCCAGCAACGATTAAGATGGAGCAAGCCTTCACATATAATCTTGCTTGGGGTATGACTAAGGCTTCTATTCAGGCTCGTGAAGAAAAGCTTGAATTAGGTCTTGCAGTTCCAAATGATAACGTCATTGTTCAAGATATTATTAATACATTTAATAATATTGGTGTTACAGTGCTTCCTCATCATGTATCTGATGATGGTAAGCAAATGACCTTATCATTCAAGGACATTGCTCCAGAAACAGAGAAAGAAGCTAAGGAGGAAATTAAACAAGAGAAAAAAGCTCCTGTAGTTCCTGAGTTAGATGCTTTAAAGTGGAAGGATGAGAATGATGCGAAGAATGGATTGTCTTATATCTTATCGCAGCAAAATTCCCCTTTTCCCAATCGATTCAGCGAAGCCTTGATGAAAGTACGGTTATACCGACAGAATCAAGAATCCAACGAAGCAAAGAAGGAAACTTGGAACAAGATTGGATTAGGTACATTATTCGAAGATGCTGTTACCCTGTTAGGTAATAAATCTACGGCGTTAGTACGTGGTTTATGTCAAGGAACTGTAAGTTCTTTGATCGCCGATCATAATCCGATTTTTGCTCACTCGACCGTAAAGTATAATCTTCCGGTATTAAGTGAAGAAGAGGTAGTTGATTTGATTAAGGCATTTATTCGTGTTCGTAATGCGGATTCTAAGCAACCAATCGATGATACTACAGCAGTTAAGAACGGAATCCTTGAGCCTACTCGAGATTTCTTCTTACAGGTACCGCAACTAAGTAAATTAGTTGTTAATACTGACGATCCTAAATCTTATGAAGTAGGACTCGCCAAGAAAATCATGAACAAGTTCTATGAAGCCTATAAGACTGAAGTTCCTATGGCAGATCCGAAGTTCATGCTTAATGCAACAAATAAAATGATTGAAATTCGTAATATGTATGTAGACAAGGATGCAGCCTTCGCTCTATATACAGAAAGCGAATATCCTAAGGAAACTCCGAAATCTGAGGAAACTGCAGATCCTAAGAAAGACGAGAAACCGGTGGAAGAGAAGAAGTAAATAACTATAAATCATTATCAAAATGAGTAGACATGGCAATTTACTTACATACGTGTCATTTGCTATTGTAGGTATATTATTATCCTATAATACGAACTTCTTTCAAGTAGAAGAGGTTCGGGCAGACCAAGTAAAACCACTTGACTTGCCCGCATTAAAGTTTGATCCTAAGAATAATTTATCCTTAGAGATTGATCTTAATAAAGGTGTTTCCAATGTAAAAAGCGATATGCCGATCGCTAACATTGATGTTACCATTAATCACCCCACGAAAATCGTGGAAAAGGTAGTAAAGAAACCAGTTAAAGAAAGGAAAGAATATGAAACAAAAACTGAATATTTGGAGAAAGTAGTGATGTTTACTCTACCTACTCCTCGCTTTCACGTACCAAATGTTCAGATTCCTAAAAGCGTAGAGAGATGAAAGCAAATAATAGTACATTAGATAAATTAGCATTTGTAGGCTTAATTATCTTCTTTATAATGTTTTTACTTTTTGCATGGTGTATAATATAACAGTTAAAGATAAAAGCTGTCGGGTCAAACGACTCCTTACCCGTAGTAAGAAGAAGGAGAGTGGTATTGTAGCTGTACACTTAAAAAGCAATAAGACAGCGTATATTATATTTGGACAAGTCTGATCAACGAATCGTATAATATAGACAAGGAAAACAGGATATGAGAATATGATAGCGCTAACACGCAATTCAAAAGGTAATATGATAACTTATTAATGAGTATATCCTTTTACTCTAGAAAAGTTAATAAGAAAATGGAATAGTGTAGATATCAATCCATTCTATAGGTATTGAGAACCGTCTGGTGAATATACTAAGAGAAGACACTTCGATACGCTTACCGATAAAGTAGGGAAACGTAGAAGATAAACGATATATGGAGTCTGCTTCAGCAGCTATTAATAATTGTAGGTGACAATGCAATTATTAAGTCTTAGAGTAAAGACAATAGTAAACTTCATTAGAAGTCCGTGGAGGAAACCAATCCTGAAATCAAGAAGGGACTTTAAACAGCAACTACAACTATTACAAAGGGTGATAGAATTACTCAACAAAGAACTGACTAAGTTCCGGGTAGTGTCCAAAGCTACCTTACTGAATCCACTTTAATTAATTTGGATAGGTTAAATAAATTTGCCATCTTAGTGTTCACTATATTAGTGCTGAAACACCTATATGAAAGAATATAGGGGAAGTATAGTTATGAAGGAGATTAGATATTTAAATAGAGGGTGCTATAAGGTGCTACGAATCTGAAGAAAGTAGAATCAATTACTACAGCTTTTATTCTTAGAAGTAAAGGTCAACAGTTGGTGTTATTACTAAAGATTCATATGGCTGAGTGGCTATGATCCATACTGGGAAAGTAGAAATAAATTCGAGACTTATTTTCTATGGATACGTATGACAGATTATCCGGATTAGGTGCCAAACCTATACTTTATAGAACTATTAATATCAACGTGATTGTGTTTACTGCATGAGTTATATCACGATAATAAATGGAAACGCAGAGGTTTGGTGAAGCGTACCAAAACGTTAATCCAAGTTTTAGAACAACTCTTGGCAAGATTGTAATACGGTAACACTGTATGTATCTAAAACAGGTCTAACTTACCTAATACAAAGTTTTTGACGTCGGCTAACAGAGTCCGTCGGTTGATATCCGAGAAACCTGCAAAGTTTAGTATGCTTTCTTTAAAATATATAACGAAAGTAGGGCTCTTGCACAGTCAATGGGCTAAGTTCAAGTCTATTAACGTAGAGCTACTGAATCCAAAGATTCACCACTGGCCCGAGAGTCATATTTCCTCTTAAACAAAGAATATTAGAGAGTATTAACATGTTTAACACCGTAGGGACCAAAATCCCGAGTTAAAATAAAATTTGAGGAAGTCCTCGCTAGGAAAAGCCTATCATTTGTAGGATAAGGTAAACCATTTTCTGACTGCGCCCTCAACAAGCCAACCGTTATTGCTTCGTGCATGAATACTAGAGTATGATGATAAATCATATGATCGGTATAAAGCGTTTCATTGAAACTTATAAATCTTTAAGAGTGACCGAAAGCGAACTAATACTTATAGACCTATTTGTAAGTAAGAGTAAATGGAAAGTAGGTGAAAGTCCTCAATATTCGAGCTTGTAAAACAGAAAAATCCTCGAAAAGGTCATATGGGCAGTATACTGCATATGAAAGAATAGAGTGGCAACCACTTTAGGGTGAAAAGACTAGAAGTGTTGGGTTTGGTAACGTTCCTAAAACGACCGTATATGTGGAATATTCGATAAAGTAATCCTATGTGGTTTATTATATCTTATCAGTGTGTTTAAGCCAATTTAAGACACACATACTAGTAATAGTATATTTGTATTGACAAAGATATAACGTTTGCTAGAGAAGCCTAGAAATGTATAAGAACTAGTAGCATGTGCATATCCCTATCAATATACAGCGGTAGAAGATAGTAAAAAACGTATTGATCTTGTGACTTATTAATTAATGTCGTAAGATCTCATTAGTCTGATGTTGGGCAAGCGTAAGGGACAGTTAGTCATGACACGAACCTTCATTAGTTAATATGAAAAGTATAATTGGATAATTCTAGAGTAAGACTAGTTCCATAATGCACTAGATGAAAAAGTGTCATTTAAGAAGAGGAAGTATCTACTTAAATGTGTCTCTATGGAGTGCTAGAGTAATAGCAATAGCAGAATTACAGAGTGAAATAGAATCCAATAAGCTTATCAAGTATAAAGAATAATTTCAAGGAGTAGTCATTGAATTGACGTAGGCGATAAGATAACAGGCACCTGGGCAACAACATCCCCTATTTAGGAAATACTCCAGTAAAGAAGTTCTTTTATTTTATTTGAGTTTATTAATCTTTTAAAAACAATTTAAATGTTTCGTTGGTGGAATCAACCACGAAATCAAGGAGGAAACAAATTATGGATTATATGCGTATTAATGCCGCACAATGTGGCGCAACTCTGGGTAAATATATTTTAGTAGTAGAACGGAACCCAGTAGATACAAATTATTCAGAAGATAAAAAGAATGGTGCATTGACTTTAAGTCGGCCTATTTATCTATACTCAATTCGACCGATAGAGGTAACTTCAGTCGAGTTAGTAGAATCAATGAGTAACGAGCGTAAAGTTCAGTTCAATAAAGATCCGAAATTACGGCTCGATATCGCCAATATTGACGACATTACGAAAGTTATTCCAGTACCATCGGCTTCTACTGTTAAAGCAGCGATTGAGAAGTACGAACGGTCTAACAAAGAAGAAATTACTATCTTTGTGGACTATGTTAAATTAGTACCGGAAGTTATGGCTCTTAACCGGGATGAGAAGAATGTACTTCAGAGCTTCTTGAATGCTCAGATGAAGTTCTGTGGAACTTTAGCCGAAGCAAATGAGCTTGAGGCTACAGCTTGTCGGACTCGGATGAAAGAGTTAGGTATTGACGTTAATATCTAATCGCTATGTCCGAGCAGGGATTTACTATAAGTCCGTGGGCATTTAGAGATTTAACTTATATGTTCAGTGATCCTATTCTTGTAGATCAATTGCTACTTACAGATGAAAAGCAAATAGCAAAATATAAGAAAATTAATAAAGATGGATCAGTAGTACTTGGTAAAACAAGTATTTCATGGTTAAATCGCCTATTTCGTGGAGAATATGTACTTAATCCTGAGACAATTTGTCTTAGATTAATTAAGATAATAACCGGTATGGGTAGTGGTCGAAATGATGACGCATATAAAGATATGTGTGATCGTTTCTCAAATTATTATAAAGATGGAAATTATAGTTTGGCTATATCTGCAATTTTTGTTGCATATCGTTTTGTATTAGCTTCAGATATTAAAACAATGACTGAAGAGAACTCTACAGTTGAGAAAGAAGTTCCTAATCGAAAAAATGTTTTAATAAATGGAGTATTAGTAAAAGACAATTCTGGTCAAGCTATTGTAGTGGATTTTTCAAATCCATCGCAAGTATTATTCCGTCGTCCATAAAATCGAAAATCATAAGTAATGGTAATTATATTCTGTGATGAATGATGAATAGATATTACACATTACTCAAGATATTTCCTAGTAGAGAGAAGATGAGTTAATCTCTCTACTACAATATGGGCGTAATACGGTATGTATAACAGCATACTAAGTGGGTTGGCTAGCCTCGAGAATAAGAAGAGGATGTCATTATCGATGATGAATACGCCCTCACAGGTAGTTGATAATTCAAGTATATAAATAGATGTTTAACAATTTAAAATCAATTTGTATATGAAAATTAAATCAACAGAAATTAAGGCAAAGCTAGAGAAGTTAAATAAAGATATTACTAATAATTGGATGATCATTCGAACAGAGAACTTAGTTGAGAATGGGTTCAAGCGTCATTATGATATGAAAGCATTGTTAGATGATATTAATAAAAAAGCTATAGACCGTATTCAGACGAAACTAGATCAGTTTTGTATCAATATCGGTTTTAAATCACGTAGCGATTTTCCGAAAGATAGTATTTATCCTATCATCTTTGAGTTATCAGAGAAAAATGAACAGTTTGTTCAATTAGGTATTATTATTGAGAAGTCAACGATTAATCCTACCCTAAAGATGAAGAAGGGTAAGAAGAATCTTAAGCAGAATGAGGAACTTACTCGTGATTATCTAAACAAACTTCGTAATAATCTTCAGTTGGAGATTAATGGCCTAAAAAAGAAACTTGCTGACTTTAATGATGCAGCTGAGTTAGATACTAGCGGAGCATACATGTATTTGGCAGCATAAAAAGGAAGATTTGTCGCTCCCTTTAAGTAGGAACAAGAGTTTGGCAAGTCGGGTTCGAATCCCGGACGAATCACAAGTCTCGAAAACTTATTTACTAACATTAAAATTATCAAAATTTATGGCAACTAAAGATATCAAATCTAAAGATTGGAAAGAGAATTTAAAGTTAGCTTTTCAACAAAACAAAATCATTGATACTGAAAATCTTTCAAAGAAAGAAAAGAAGTACTGGAGAGAGCTTCAAAAGAGTGATACAAAGGAGAAGAAACCTAAAGTAACGCTTTTAGAAAAATCAAAAGCTCTTAAAGAGAAGATTATTGAAAATGCTAGTACATTTGCTGATCGTATTTTAAATAAAGCAATTGCTAAGGAAGAACAAGCTAAAGCTTGGGAAAAGAAAAAGGAAGAACTTAAAGCAGAAGCTACCAAAAAGCGTAAAGAGGCAGCTTTGAAGAAACGGGAAGAGAAAGCAAAGAAACTAATTCAAATTCATGCTAGTATTCCTACTAAGGACACTTCTAAAAAGCAAAAAGCTATCGATAAAGAGATCGAGAAAAAACATAATGAAAAAATGATTGCTATGGAAACAAAGTTTGAAGACTTTAATCCTAAGCAACAGAAACTTACTAAGGAAGAGCGAATTGAACGTAATAAAAAGCGTGCAATTAAGCTTATTCATCATAAGGAAATTAAGGATAAAATAAAACATACAACAAAAGAAGAGAGAGAAAAAATAGCAGCAGAAGCTAGAAAAGCTGGTTATTTAGCCTATAAAGCAGAAATGCAAAGACAAGCTTCTGAAATTGCAGCAGATCCTAAAGCGTATCAAGCACGGCAGGAGAAAAGAACTAAATCAGAGCAAGAACGTTTAAATATACTTGCTGAAAAACGTAAAGCTCGTATGGATAAACTTCAACGAGTAGAACTTACTCAGAAACAAAAGACATTGAAAGATCTTGAGCATTTTAAACTGGCACAAGAACGTCGTAATAAAAAGAAACTTGAACGACGTCAAATGTACCTTTCTAAGGGTGGTATACAATTACCCAAAGTAAAGAACAAAGTGGAAATTCGACCTATTGTCGAACAACCAAAAAAACAAGACAGTAGTAAACATCGTTATATTGTGAGAACCCAGTATATCGATCAACCCTCTCTTACTGGAGATGGAGTTGGCGCTATTGTCTGTCTTCCAGATAAGTTAAAGGATATCGTAAAATATTCTTTCAACAAAATGATGGAAAAAGAATCTGATAAAGTGGTAGGATACTTTATTTATGATTCAGATAATCCTGAAGTATGTATCATGGAGATGGTTAACTCTAAATATCGAGAGATTGACGGAGTTACTATTACTCGTTTACAAAAACAGGATAAAACTGCAGCGTAAGCTGATATTCGTCTATGAAACAGGGGTGCGTCTGTTCAACGCACAATATGACACGTAAATAATCCGAAACTATAAGGGAAAAGTTGGTAGTCTATATAAGCGCTTATATAGGAACTTGGTTCGAATCCAAGACGTGTTACACAAATTATAGCTATGAAAATTAAAGACAAAACCTGTATAGTCTTTGATATTGAAGTTCTTAAGAACATATTTACTTGTACTTGTAAGAATACAGAAACAGGAGTAATTAAAGTATTTGAAATATCTTCTAGAAAAGTAGATATTCAAGATCTCCTTGATTACTTTACTCAGGATTGTTATTTTGTTGGTTATAATAATCATCACTATGATAATCCAGTATTGAATTATATCTTCTCATTATATAGAAAAAGATATTTTGAGTTTTTCAGTACAAGAGAAATAACAGAATCTATATTCAGAATGAGTCAAATTGTAATAGACAAAAACTCTAATTTTGAATTATGGAAAGAGTATAAATATACTAAGAATTTTCTATCAATTGACTTATTAACAATGTTGTTCTCTAAAGCATTACGTGTATCTTTAAAAGAGATGCAAGTAACTATGCAATACAAAAACGTAGAAGAATTTGTAGTCGATTGGAAACAAGATCTCCCAGAGAAAGATATGGATAGGTTAATATCATACAATATTAATGATGTGAAATCTACTGAAGAACTTTTATATCGATGTGAAAAACTATTAGATATACGAGTAGAAACTGAAAGAGATTTTGGATTACCATGCTTAAGTCTGGATAGAGTAAATTTAGGAGATAAATTATTACAATTAAAGGTAATGCAAAAATCTGGTCTTAGTAAGGACCAGTTAGAGAATATGAAATCTCCTATGGATCGTATAGATCTAGAAAAAGTTATATTTCCTTTTATAAAGTTTAATACTCCAGTACTTCAGAAAGCATTGCAAGATATGAAAAATCAACACAATGTGTCTCCAGGTAGAAAAGGTTATATTAATACTTTTATATTTGGTGGAATGGAAGTAACTATTGGAGTCGGAGGTATACATGGTGACAATGGTTGCTGTTCAATTAAATGTAATGAAGATGAATTATTATTAGATTCTGATGTTAATTCACTATACCCAAGTTTAATTGCAGTATATGAACTATATCCACCCAAATTAAAATCCATTCTTAGAGAAGTATATCCTGAAATCATTCAGGAAAGACTAGAATTTAAGAGAACAAAACAAAAAAATAAAAATGAAACGTACAAGTATATGCTTAATGGAGTAACTGGGAAAATGCAACAAGAAGTATCTTGGTTATATGCACCATTTTCTATTATGCAAGTACGAATTAACGGTCAATTGCTACTTTTAATGCTTGCTGAGAGACTTTTAGATCTAGGATGTAAGTTATATCAGATTAATACTGATGGTATCTTATATAAGATAAAAAAGGACAAATATGATAAATTACAACAAGTACTAAAAGAATGGGAAGAGCTTACTAAGCTTACTCTAGAAACAGAACAGTTTACTTCATTTTATCAGTTAGCAATAAATGATTATTTTGGAGTAGAATCTGATGGAAATATTAAGAAGAAAGGATTCTTTCTGACTGATATTGAATTAGGAAGAGGATTACAACCTAAGATAATACCTGAAGCAATTATTAACTATTTCGTTCATAATATTCCAGTAGAAGATACAATTAAATCATGTAGAGATATACGTAAATTCTTACAAGCTGAGAAGACTGGTAAACAGTGGACAGTTGAGTATAATGAACAAATTCAGCAGAGAACCAATCGATTTTACGTTAGTAATAGTGGATATTACTTATGGAAATGGAAATTAGATGAGACTGGAAAAAGATCATATCATAATATGCTAAAAGGTCATGGAGTAAAACTTCATAATCGACTATATTCTGATGAAGATCTTCAATGGAAATATTCTCAAGGAGAAACATTCCAGAGTATATATGATGTTGATTATCAATATTATATTACTCAATGTGTTAAAGTAATTGAACAATTAAAACCTAGACAGTTAAGCTTGTTTAACTTTTAACAGAAATTGGCAGAAAATAACAAATCTTTGACAAGCTTTTAAAATTTTTAAGAGCATGATCATTGAACTAGATACAAGTTTATTAGAAATAATAGACAATATATCAATTAATCAGTTAGTATTTTTAAGTCTTGTATTAGATAAGAATCAAAAATCCCATCAAGGTATCACACCACTTATTCGCCTGGTCAGTGATAGTGAGATACAAGACTTAATCGACAGAAATCTTATTCAGAAGAAAGATGATAGTAAAAAACTAATGTATAAACCTACTAAAGAATTAGTAGACAAATTGACTCCTAAAGACGTACTTTTTGAGCAATTTTATACATTATATCCAATAATGGTTAGTAGACCAGATGGAACTAAAGGCTTTCTTAGAAGTAATGTTAAGAAATGTAGAGATTATTATAACAAACTAGTTAAAGGCAACCCTGATCTTCACAATAGAATCATAACCGCTTTGAATTTTGAGCTTTCCGATAAAGCAATGACTGGTAAGCTTGGTTATATGAAAACTATGTGGAAATGGCTTACTTCACATGAATGGGAATTAATTGAAGAGCAAATGAATATTAGCCAACCTGAAACTACTATGTTGTATGGAACAAAATTACGTTAATCCATTACCGTTTAAACATATATCAACAGCTGCAAATGAAGCTGTTACATATATACGAAGACGTAAAAACCATGAAATTGAACCACTTAAAAGCAGGTGGAATAAATTCAATGAAATGTGTTGTGGTGGAATTGAACCTGGTTGTGTTTATACAATTGTAGGAGCATCAGGAACTGGTAAGTCTTCGTTTGTAAATACGCTTGAAACTGATTTAATTGAACTTAATTCTAACAAGGAATTGGTTGTACTTTCTTTCTCATTTGAAATGCTCAGCCGTGCACAAGTGGGAAGAAAACTATCTAATAAGTTGCGTCAAACAACTACACAATTGTATTCAGCATCAGAAGATCTTTCTGATAAAGAACTTAACTTAGTTGAGGAGACTGCAGAATCTTTAAAAGATTATCCCATATATTATGTGGATGATGCAGCTACAGTACAAAAGATAGACGATACAATTACGTATTTTCAAAATACGATAGCTAAGGATAAATGGTTAATAGTTATTCTGGATCATACTTTATTAGTAAATAGTGATAACTATAAAGATGAAAGAATGATTATATCTGAGCTTGAAAGAGTATTTATCAAAGCAAAGAAAGTTGGTATGACAAGTATCATACAATTATCTCAAATGAATCGTAATATAGAAAATATTGATAGAATTAATAATCCATCGAGTCACTATCCGATGCGAAGCGATTTATCATCATCTGACTCTGTATTTCAAGGAAGTGATGTTATAGCGGTTTTATCTCGACCTGAAACTTTAGGTATTACCGCTTATGGTCCTCAACGACTACCTGTACAAAATAAAGTATATCTCCATTTTCTTAAAGTAAGAGAAGGAGAATTGGCAATACTTGAATTTGAGAATGACCTGAAATATAACAACCTAATTGAATTATAGATAGGATTTTTATTAATCTTGGTTAAATAAAGGCGAATTATGACATACAAATATAATACAGTAAACAACACGGCAAAGAATAACACAAATCTTGACTATACGATTGATTTGAGTAAGTATTTTACGACAACTACTTCTTCTAAGAAGAGTGATTATACGATTAGCATTTTGGATAAGATTAAATCTATCTTTCCGTGGGCTAATAAGAATGATAACAAGTATACAATTTTGACATTGGATAATGCTCCGTATGAGAATTATACAATTTTGGATATTACTCCGGAAGCATTGAATCTAGAATGGAATAAAGCAGCTTCTCGCTTGTTTGATTATATTTACTATACAGAGAATCCCTCCTATGATTTTAAGATTGGTGATATTCCGGTTAAGATTCATGGTAATTATATCCAAGTAGGTTCTCGATTAATTCCGAAGTTTACAAATTCATCATTCTTTAATGATCTTCCTAAGAAGGATCGTATTATTCTTTACAATATCTCAATGAATATTAATTCATTAGAAATTGCAGCGTAACTTAACTTATAACAAATCTTTTCAGAATTTTTACAAAATTTTTCAAACTATATCAAATTCTTTCAAAGTTTTCTGAGAAGTAGATAAACTAACATTATGATAGTATTACCTACTGAGAAAATTAAAGCAAAGGTGAGAAATCCAAGATTTCTTATCTTTTTTGGTAAGCCTGAAATTTGGGCCATAATATAGCAATATATTATGCAAATTCCTCGAATTGCTGGAACCTTTTATAATATTTTATGTTTTAAAAACAAAAAACGGATATTATAAAACAATCAGCAGCTAAGCTTTATGATAAAAGAAACTACTATAAATAAATATAAAACATACATAGGTAAAACTATAGGATCTATAAAAATAGAAGATATAGATTTATCTAAACCTAATAGAATATACTTTATTGGAACTTGCACATCTTGTAATAGAAAAATTAAAGTAAGAAACGATGGATTATATCCTAATAGAATAGGGTGTTCAAAATGTATGGGTAAATGGAGAAGTGAAAATTTTAGAAAGAAATATTCAAATTTATTACCTAAAGATATTCGTTATAAATATATTCATTTTAAATGTAACGCATTAAATAGAAACATTCCATTTAATTTAACTTTAGAGCAAGTTAATGATTTATGTTCTAAACCGTGTTTTTATTGTAATAAAGAACGCTGTTTAGGTATAGATAGGCTTGATAATTCTAAAGAATATTCTATAGATAACTGTGTACCTTGTTGTGGTTCTTGTAATAGAATGAAAATGGATTTAACTCTACCATTTTTTCTAGAACAAATTAAAAAAATATATTTAAATCATAAAGAAAGTTCAACGACTATCTCGAAAGAGAGTACATCTAAAGCGATTGTAGATGGAAGTGGGGAACATCTTTATTATAAAGATGGTGATATAGTCTATCCTACATAGTGATATGTAGCAGTTCATAAGAGAACGTATACAATGTAGCGAATTGTATAGAATACAAGAGAAATCTGGTAAAACGACATTAGCAGCTCATTTAGAAAATAATTTAATTATCGATCTAGAGGGTGGATCTGAATTTATTGATTGCTTAGCAGTACAAGCTAGAAATATTAATGATTTAGGTGAAATAGCTAATGCCATTAGACAAAAGAATAAAGAATGTAATGGATATTTCTACAAATATATCACGATCGATAACGCAACACGTTTGGAAGAAATTACGTTATCATATGCTCTCACTTTATATAATCAAACTCCGATGGGGAAGAGTTATAAAGGAGACGTACGATTACTGCCGCAAGGCGGTGGCTGGTTTTATGTAAGACAAGCTGTACGTAAAGTATTAGATATGTTTAGAGAACTTTGCGAGAATTTTATCCTGATAGGTCATACTAAGGATAAACTTGTAAACAAAGATGGTGAAGAACTTTCAGAAATGGAATTAGACTTAGCTGGAAAGTTAAGTAATATAATATGTGGAGAAGCAGATGCTATTGCATATATTTCTAGAAAGAAAAACCAAACCATTGCATCCTTTAAAGGTGGGGAGAATATTACTATTGAAGCAAGAGCTCCACACCTAAGAGGTCAAAATATTGTTATCGCAGAAAGTGATGACGAAGGAAAAATCTCAGTATATTGGGATAAAATTTATTTGCCAGACCAAGAATAACCAAAACATAGAAGAAGATGATTTATAGTTCACAAAGAGCACAAGCTATCCAGAAAAAAGATATTGCATATTTAGCAGCTGGTATCCATGACAATGTAGTATTAGAATCAATTAGAGTAGATAAGTCTCTTAATGGTAATAATTTTATTGAGTTTAAATTCGTTGCAAAAGATGGTAAATTTATGACTCATACAGAGTGGGAACCATCTAAATCAGACAATATGTCTGATGAAGATTTGCAAAGAAAATGTGATAATCAGTTTGCAAGAATTGACCAGATTCTTGAATGTTATTATCCAAATCCTGAAGATAGAGTCTTTAATGGCGAAAGCTTTAAGGAGTTTATTACTTGGGTAGCTGAAAAGCTTAACAATGCAGATAAGTCTATATTGCTTCGTATTAAAGTAGTATATAATAATAGTGGTTATACTACTCTACCGAAATATGCAAAATATAGATTTATTGAACCGATGACGATTGTTGATAAAAATGAGTCTGTTATTGTCAAGTTGAATATTGATCAATTTGAGAAACCAGTAATTGCTGATTTTGAACAATCGAATCCAAATCCACTATTATCTAATGAATCATTTACCGTAGTAGATGGAACTTTGGATAACACAAACAATGCCGATCCTAACGGATTGCCATTTTAAAAATATAAATTCTATTTGCGCAATAGAACGAAGACTATGCGGCCTCTGATTTTATCATGTAAGCATACCAGATCGTAGGCTGGCACTGACCACACAGGGGGTATTGTGAAAGGTGGAGCAATGTCTAATGGTTAGATTCGTGGGGATCGTTACCCCACATTGCACTTATTCAAATTTATATCATATGTATGACTCTAAAAGAATTAAAAAACAAGATAATCCTATTACTTTGGATTATATCTTATCAAAAGTCACAGAATATGATATTTATGCTAGATATCTAGGACAATTTAAGGTTGGATTTATCTATAATAGTCCATTCAGAAAGGATAAGAATCCTTCATTTGGAATATTCCGAAGTAAGAAGACTGGAAAATTACTATTTAAAGATCATGGTAATGGAGAATGCGGAGATATAATCAAATTCGTAGAGTTATATACTGGTATAACTAATTATAATGATCTACTAAATCAAATAGTAAAAGATATGCAAATTACTAATAATACAGTATTGCATAGTAATAAAGAAGTAGAGAAATCTACTGAAACAGTTATCGGAGTAGTTAGACAAGACTGGACAGATATAGATAAACAATATTGGTCACAATTTGGAATTTCTCTAAAGACTTTAAAGAAATTTGGTGTAAGTAGTATAAAATATTATTTATGTGATGGTGTAGTAAAGGGAGTGTATAAGGAAAATAATCCTATGTATGCATATAAAGTATATGATAGATTCAAGATTTATAGACCTTTAGCAGATAAATATACTAAATGGCGTAATAATTTAACCCCATATGATATTCAGGGATATGAACAATTACCTAAAAAAGGTGATTTACTAATTATTACTAAATCTATGAAGGATGTTATGTGTTTATATGAAATGGGTTATACTGCGATATCACCAGCTTCAGAAAGCACATTTCTTACTCCAGATGTTATAGATGCACTTAAACTTCGATTTAAGCGTATTTTAATATGTTTTGATAGAGACGTTCCTGGAGTTAAAAATATGCGTAAGATAAGCCTTAAAACAGGTTTAAATGGCTTTCTAATTCATAAAAAATGGAAAGCTAAAGATATATCTGATGCGGTAAAACTAAATGGTTTTGAAGTAATTAAAAATTGGTTAAAAGAAACATTATGATATGGTTTACTTCAGATCTACATTTCTTTCACGACCGTATACTAGAATTTCATCCAAAACGAAAAGAGATATTTGGAAGTACTGTTGAAAAAGCTAAAGAAGCTATGATACAGTTATGGAATTCTAGAGTAAACAAGAAAGATACTGTATATATTTTAGGTGATCTTGCATTTGGTGAAGTAGAAGATAAAAGGAAACTATTTCAAAGACTAAATGGAAATAAAGTATTAATACTTGGTAATCATGATAAAGTACCAGATCACTTAAAATGCTATTTTAATCATATTACTCAGATCAAGAATATTAAATTTAAGAAATCTGTATATAATTTCTTACATAAAGATCTAGAAGTAATAATGTGCCATTTTCCAATGTTAAGTTGGGAACACAAAGATAAAGGATCTGTTATGATACACGGTCATTGTCATGGAAAAGTAGATAAAATAAATACAGATTCTAAAGAATTAAGAGTAGATGTAGGTATAGATGAAAATCTAGCTAATTATGATCTAATATCTTTAGAAAAACTTGCAAATCATCTTACAAAAATAGAAAAAGACAATGAACATGGAATGGTTAAATAGTATACCAGACTTAACATGGTTGCAATTAATTCTGATTAGTTTTATTGGAAATCTTTGTGGAAGTTTACTTTGTACATGTATTGATCGTTATGAAGCAAAGAAAAACAAAAAGAAAGAAAACGACAAATCAGAAAGTTAAGAACGCTACCCCTAATGTATATGATGGTATTAAATTTAAAAGTATACTTGAAACATATGTTTATAAACAATTAAAGGCTCATAATCTCAAAGCAGAATATGAGCCTATTAAGTTTGAATTAATACCAGCATTTACATTTTGTGGTAAGAAGATTCGAGCAATGACTTATACTCCAGATTTTGTTGGAGATAATTTTATCATAGAGGCTAAAGGAAGACCTAACGATGTATGGCCATATAAATGGAAATGGTTTATGTGGTCATTATTAAATAAAGGATTAGCTGAGAAGTATAAGTTATTTGTAGTACATAATAATAAAGAGACAGATGAATGTATTAGACGAATTCAAGAACTATAAAAGAAAGTTCATACAGATATCTCATCGAACTGCAATATTAATGCACATCTTTGAGAAATCTAATGATGATTTTGAGGATATAATTCTAAGTGATCACGAAGAATATTATAAACAAAATCATAATATAAATATATACAAAGAAGCAGCAGATCAGTTCTTTAAACAATTTGAAGGAAATGAATGTCTATATTTTGTAGAATGTTTAAGAGATAAATGTAATGAAATGCTAGAAGAGCACAAAGACAAAGTACAAAAACTAAAACCAAACAAAGATGAAAAACATATCTGAAAATACAATTAAGTTATTTAAGAGTAATTATAAGTTAGCTATTTCAGAACTCGAAAATAAGATTTTAGAGAAAGAAATGGAACTTGAGAACTTTTTTAATAATGATAATATATCTAAAAGTAAAAATAGTTATACAGTAAGTTTATTTTATACTTATTATGATAAGAATCTATTTAAGAGATATCATGAATTGAAACAGGATATTACAAAATATTATAATCTGTTACAAGAATATAAAACAACTTATGATAACTTTATTTTAGGATTAGAAAATGAAAGTAACAGCAATCAGTGATTTACATGGTAATCTTATTGATATAGAACCATGTGACCTACTATTGATATGTGGTGATATATCTCCATTAGAGATTCAAAGAGACTATATTCAAATGACAAAATGGATATTTAATGAATTTCAAGAATGGATAATGAAGATAGATTGCCCTACTATTATACTTACTCCAGGTAATCATGATTTTTGGTTTGAAAAGATGATTACTCAACCAAATACTTACTTATTTAATAAGTTAACTATATTGATTGATGGAGAAACAAAAGTATATAATAGTACTGACGACAAATGGTATAAAATCTATGGAACACCTTGGTGTAAACAATGTGGACCATGGGCATTTATGGCTAATCATGCTGAATTAGTTAAGAAATATGAAAAGATACCAAAAGACTTAGACATATTAATGACTCACGAAGCATCTAATCTTGCAGAAGTAGGAACTACCCATGACAATGGAACTGAAATACAGTATTGTTGTGCTGCACTAACTGACGAGATTAAACGAAAAAAGCCAAAGTATGCTCTATGTGGGCATGTTCATACTGGAAATCATAATATTACAGCATGTCCTGTATATGATTATGTATTTCAAGAGGAAACAGAATGGACTAATGTACGTGTAGCAAACGTAAGCATACTTGATGAATCTTATTCGATTTATTTTAGACCAACAACATTTGAACTATAACTTAAAAAATTTACGATTATGAAGAATTACGAATTAGTTAATTTACAATTAAACGAGCAAAATATGAATAATGATATAATGTCTCAGACTGAACAAGATATTTATTTTGAAGCAGATGAACTAAATGACATTGCATTCGTTAATGAGTTAATGGAAGCAGATCGTTTAAGTAAATTAGAAGAGTAATTATGGACATAAGTATACCTTATTACGAAGATAACACTCGTATAAGTAATAGTAATATCGGATGGTTCCTAAAAAAGGGACCCCGATATCTAAAGGATATGCTAGATGGAAAAATTGAAGGATTAAAAGCAAGTTTCTTGGATAAAGGAACTATGATTCATGAATATATTCTTCAACCAGAAGAATTCTGGAATGATTATATTATTTTAGATTTTGCAGTACCTAAAGTAAAGCAACAAAAAGATCTTCTAGAATTTTATTCTACTGCAAGATTAACCGATCCTTTTGCTACTGAAGAAGATATATTATTAATGAGTTATAATGCAGCTTATAGTAATAATAAATCTATCGATAAAAGAATTCAAGAAGCAAGAGAATTAGTAGAATTATATAAAAACTACATTGAATACTTTAGAAATAAAGATAGTAAGAAAGTTATTTCTTTTGCTGATTTGGCTCTTCTAAAGACCATAAAGCAAAATATGCAAGAGCATAAAAAAGCAAATGAGATTTTATTTGCTTATCCAAAAACATTTGAAGTTCACAATGAATTTCATATAAATTGGGAATTTCCAAATGCTTCTAAATTAGGAGATTTTCCTTGTAAATCTTTACTCGATAGAGTAATGATTGATCATACAAATAAGAAAGTAGTACTCGTTGATATTAAAACTACAGCTGATGTGTATAATTTCAGACATTCTATAGAAGAATTTGACTATTGTAGACAATTAGCTTATTACTGGTTTGCAATTTATTGGTATTTTAAAAATGAATTAAAACTAGATTTAGAAGAATATACACGAGAAACATATATAATAGCTGTTCAAAGTCATGACGGTTATGAAGTAAAGGTTTTTAATATTGAGAATCAATACATCGAAGCCAAAGTATGTGTTATTGAAGATGCTATCAAACGCATAGCTTGGCACAAAGATAATGACTTATGGGATCATATAAAAGAATATTATGAAGGAGATGGAGCAGAACTACTATGATTATTAATAAATATACAAAACATAGTATATTTTCACTTCCTCAAATATTTTATGATACCTTTACAAAATATGATTTGAAAAATAGTGAGTTTGTAAATATGTACACAAGTGATATGAATAACCCATTACTTTCAAATCATATTTTTTTAGTATTTCATAATACTAAAACTTACTTAATAGAGAGATTAAAGAAACATAGACTATATTATTGTGATTATACTTTAACAATAGATAGAATTAATTATAGAGTATTTGCCTTTAATAAGGCTTATTCAATTCATTCCATCGTAAACAAGATAGATCTTGGTTTATATGAACGTTTAGGATATCAAGCTAAATTACAAATATTAAATTTTTGGAATATTAGTGTTGATAGTAAAGTTCATGAATACCTATTTAATCCTCTTGCAAAAGTAACAAAACCGGTAGGTGAAAGTATATCACTACAAGATTTAAAATATAGAAAAGCCCCAACAGCAAAAACTGAAGGGGCTTTATTGTAATGGCCGTTAAAATTTTTGTGGCTTTAAAAGTTAAATATTGAAATCATGTTATCATAATACTCCATTTTTGATCTTGGATCTTGTGCTTCCCATATACTTCTTAAAGGAGTGGCCTTAATTAATGATCGTTGGAATCGGTTCATACCCTTGTATGGACCTTTTTTTATCTCCTGTGTAGGATCATTCAACATCATTGTAGTTAAGTCACCCCAATATTGTAAAGTAGACCATGCAGCAGTAGGAGTATTAAGTAAGTTAATTACTTCAATAGGTAATATGTTACCACGTGTCTCTAATGAAGCTCTTAGAGTAAGATAAGCTGCTTCTTGTTTCCACCAATTACGTTTGTCATCATCTGCCATTGCTCTGATAAGAGAAGAAATGATCATGAAACCTACTGTGGAAAATAAAACTTCATAAGTAACTCTTTTAAGACATCCTTTTTCGAAATCGTCCAATTCATCATAATGATTTTGATATAGTTCCTTTAATTGATCTATTTTATTCTGATTAAAGTAATGTCTATATACATATTTAACTGCAGCTGGTACTTGAGCTTCGCTCCACATGCCTGTAGAATAGTTAAATTGACGTTTAGTTAAGAACTTAGTTTGTAAGTTAACCAAAATAAAGTTACGGAAGATAAGTAATAATTGTCCAATTACAGTTGCATGTAATTTACTTCTATCCAAATCTGTTAATTGCGTGTCAATTCTGGTACCTACCTGTTTTGCCGTATTTCTAACTTTGTTTATAGTAGCTTCATCGAGAGATTTGGCGTACTCTGGTTTTATTACTAGTTTGTTGTTTTTAACTTCAAATGCATCATAAAAAGTTACACTTAAAGTATTCCATTTGGCATTGCCTTCCTTTTTACTCTTAAATCTTTTTAGGAATTCGTTCTTATTTAAGAATTTACCAGATTCAGGATCATATTTATAGTATAAACCAATTGCCAATGCCATTTTACCTTTTGTTACATAATCTGATATTTCATGTCCAAAATACCAGAAGTGTTGATTTAATACTCTTAAAAATCTAGATTGATTAAGTTTACTAAAGGTTTGAGCATTTTCTCTTACTACACCCAAATACTCCATATAACATAGAACCTTGTCTTTGTTGTTTGAATGACCTATGTTCTTTATTGCATTTGCATATGATGGTATGATTAATTTTGTTGCTTGTGCAAGTTCCTTATTTCCAAAGTATATACCAGAGATTGCTTCGAGTCTATTTTGTATTTTGTTTGTAATAAGACCAGTAAGAATCACATTCATATTTTGAGCTATGCCTTGTATTCTAGTGTATGCAGCTAAATTAGCAGCTAACTTACCAACACTTACTGTCACATGTTTGCCTTTTGGTAAAGGAACATCTAATTCTAATGCATTCTTTTCCATACCATATACCAATTGATCTAGTACAGATTTTAATTTATCATATGTCTTACTTTCCAAACCTTGTATTCTACCACCCTTCTTATCGGTAAAATCTGTACGACTAACAAAATCAAGAGCTACTTCTAATTCTGGGGCAATTTCACTCATTTGTTCATAATTTTCTGCCATTTTGTAATAAGCAATGACAGATCCTACTATATCGTTTGTTAAAGCGTCTGGATTTGATAACATCTTAATATACCTAGTAGGTACAAGTTTAACAAGTGACCCATCTGATCGTTTAGCATTTTCCAACATATATGCATTATCATCATCCTTTACAGTGTAAGTATCTTCTATTGCATACGCTAACCCCTTTAAAATATTGTCCTTACTTCGGATTTGTGTCCATGCCCCACCTTCTATTTGTGGTAGTCTATATTTATTTTCATACTTTAAGAATTGAATCTTAGAATTTGATAATTCCATTACATCAACAAGTTTATCATAAAGCTTCTTTAAGTTTGAATCAGAAGTTATTTTACGATAATTTGCACTGTTGTCATACAATTCAGGATTTGGAATTCTTGTTTCTCCACGATCTGCATATTTAGTAAATCTTTTATCGTAGAAAGGTGATTCTTTATCGATTTCAGACCAGGATCTGTTAGGTACTTTGCGCATGTATTTAGATCTTAACTCTTTCTTCGGAACTAATTTCTTCCAAAAGGAAGCTGGTACAAGATTTCCTTCATAGTCATATCTAGCATTTATAGAAACCCACGCATTATATTCAGCTTGACCTAATTTTTCAACTCTTTCTAATTCTTCATAGAATCTAGGGTTTACTTCCCATTCAGCTATGTCCATTACTTTGGATTTCTTTGATTTATCACGAGTTTTCAAACTTTCCTCAGAAATCAATTCATCATAAGTATTAATCCACGACTTTACTTGGTCAGGCATGCTATCAACATCTACTTTACCATCTTCTCTGGTGTAAAGTCTTAACATGTTCTTTCTAGCCGTTTCATATAGTATTTGATCATCAGATTTATTTGTGTTTGATGAAAGAGTTTTAATATCGTCCCAGAATTCTTCAATTATTTGATCAACTGTATTGCGTTGTTCCCACTTAGCAAATTTCTCTGGACTTAAATTCTTCTTTGCCTTTTGTAGAGCTTTATTAAACTTTTCCATATTTGGAGTATAATGTAATTTCTCTCTTAATTTTTCATTATACTCTCTCATTTCTATTGCTATTTCTTTATCTAATCCAACTTTTACTGAACCATCTGGATAATATGGATTAGCTAAATTTCTACGTCTAGTTTCTAACTCTTGTAATTTTAGATAATCTTCATCGGATAAATCTTCTCTGTGGTAATCTCCGTTCTTATCAACGGTGGTACTTAACAATAGATTTATTTTCATATTTATGGAATCTCTACGAGATCTTGCTTCTTCACTAAGACTGTTAGTTAACTCGTAATACTCTGGAGTAAACTTACGAATTGTATGTTTAGCTTCCCAATCATTATTTGCTTTATTCCATTTCTTTAGTTGCTCTGGATTCAATAAACCAGGCACTTCAGCAATATCTTTATCTCCAAATCCTAACTTTTCGGCTAACTTTTTTTGATGTTCCAAGTAATCTTGATAGTGTTGACCGTAATTTAAGTCTCTTGTTATAAAGCCTGTTTTATGACCATCTTTATTTTTTTCATGCATATAAGCTAACTTAGATTTATCTACATGTGATAGTATTTCTACAAGCTCTTTACCTACTTCTAGTTCTTTTTCAGCAACATTATTTTTAGTATTAATTATCTTGTTAAGAATTATACGTACTAACTCACTATTAGAATATTGTGTATTACCTGCCCACTGATCCCATAGATTTATATCCACATCACCTTCATCTAATATTTTTTTAAGATGATCTATAGTAAATGAACCAGCTTTAGTTGCTTCTCTAATAAAATTATCTTTAGCAACAATGTCTGCTAAATTGTTATAGTTTCTTACTAATTCATAGTAGTCACCTACAGTCCTTTTTAAGTTTTGTTTTGTATCCTCAACTAATTGAGGATCATTTAAATAGTCAAACGTAGATTCATCATCCAACATGTTCTGGATATTAGTAGCAATGTTGCCATAAAAACCAATATAACCTTTCTTTATCATATCTAATTCTGCAGAAGTTATATCTAGCGGGTTATTGTACTTTTGGTTTTCATTTACTTTGGTTTGTAAAGCCTTTACTTCATTTAATGCAGATATTACATCACTTGTCATATAATCTACAAATTCAAAAGTAGCTTGATCGTTTTCCAATTGATTTAATTTAAATTCCAATGCTCTTAGTTCATCTACTTTCTTACTGTCACTATATTTTGCATATTGAATATCTTTTATTCGCCTTGACAAAGCTTGAATAAGTTTATTATACGTTTCATGTATTTTTTTTGGAACGTATGATGGGTTATTTATTTTATCTGAATTATTTAATAATACATCTATAGATACTTCCCCATCATTATTTAACACAATATTCCTTATCTGTCTAAATTGTGCAGAATATATTAATGACTTTGTTCGTATAGCCTCTTTTTTATTACCCTTGAAATGGTTAACTAAATCTGAAAAGAGTTTAGATGGCTCCCCATTGGGAGCCTTATCTAAACCATAACCATTGTTTTCGGATAACACATAATATGCAGCATTTTCATTACCCAATATCTTTGCGTATTGCTTTAGTAAAGCTGCAACCTCTTTATTTTTAACATTTAAACACTGCATAATTATTTACATTCTTTTCTACGTTGTTTACCATTTGCTGTTAACTCATCAATTGAATCCTGTAAAGATGCTTTTATTGCTTGTTCTTCTGTAGCTGGTTCAAATTCTATATCATCTAACAAATCCTCTTCAGCTATTTCATTTCTCATGGAAACTTTCTTTTTATTTTCAGCTTCTGAATTTATTATAACAAAGTTTTTAGCACGTGATACAGCTACATATCTCAACTCGTTTCTTAATTGCATTACATCTCTACCATAACCAAACGTATCAATTTCATTGGAGAGTATTAAAACTTTACTGTATGTACTACCTTGTGATTTCCAAACAGTTTGTGCGTACCCATAATCAATTGCTTTTCTAATTTTTAACCTACCTTGATTGTCTTCTAAATTCTTGGTAATGTTTAATTCATTATCAATGTTAAACGCCATTTGAACCAAATCTCTATATTTAGATATTTGCTTATCCTGTTTGGCTTCTTTAGCCATTCTCCACAATCTGTCTTTATATTCTACTATTTCAAATAGCTTAGAATCTGGTTCATTTTTATCAATTACAGTAATCTGGAAGTCATCCATAATAGTACTGCCAGTAGGTCTGATTGATAATTTGAATGCTTTAAATTCTATATCACCTTTATCAGTTTTAAACTTGACAGTAGTGTCTGTTATATTTTGAATTACATAATCCCCAGAGTTTACTAATTTATAAGATCCATCAGGCTTTCTAAGTTTGTTAGAATAACCCATTATAATATCACCTTTTACAAAGGGTTTAGCAAATTTTCCGTATCTTAAAGATCTAATCTTTGAATTATACGCAGATACTGCAGCATTTGTAGCAGTTAAAACTCTAAAATGTAAAGGATCAGCATTGAACTCTTCAGAAGTTACAATTTGTTTTAAGTTTTCATCTATAGTTGCAGCATCAGAAGTATATAACACTCCTTGACCTTTATCATTTATGTCAGTTTGATAACTCAAGCCTTCACCTTGTCTAAGTCTGGTAGCTTCCTTTAATATAGGATTATCACCAGTTCTTTCTACTTTGGTTAAAGTTATTTGAGGTACTCCATCAGCTGTAAATACTTTAGAAATATGATCTGATTTTACAGGTCTTAATTGTGCAGAATCCCCAACATATATCACACTAACACCATCTTTAGCTACGATTTTCTGAATGTATTCATACAAACCGTCTTGCACCATTGAAGCTTCATCAATAATAATTAATTGACCTGGTTCATATTTCACTTGATTCTTAGATCTAAACTCTAGTTCTCTTAAATCCAATGAACCTTGCTCCATTGCTATATCTGTATCCGGAGTAAACCCAAATAGAGCAGAAAGCGTATATACATTAGCATTAGGATTGTTTTGTTTAGTTATAACATTTGCTCTATGAGTAGGAGCAGTATATACAATGTTGCCTCTACCAATTCTGTGATCTAACCACTTACTAAATATACCAATGATAGTGGATTTACCTGTACCAGCATAACCAGATAAAGTAATTTCAGTTCCATAGTCTTCAATGAACTTCTCTAGTTCATATAAAGCTGATTTCTGTTGATCATTTAATGAGAATGGTAAATTGATCTTAAACCCATCATTAAATGTAAATACGTACTCTTCTTCTACTTTCTTAGCTTCTTCTGATGCTTTTGGTAAGTCTTTTGCAAGTGAAGCAGCTTCATCAGTAAAACCAAATTGATTAGCATAATCTAAGAATTCCTTAGTAGTATCAGTGGTTGATGGCTGTTCTGGTAACTCTGCATTATCAGTAATTACTGGTTGTTTTACATTTGTATTATTTGTTATTCCAGCAGTTTTTAGGAATAATTTTGTAATGTTTTTATCATCTATTAGAAGCTCTCCACGAGGTCCTGTTTCAATAAACTCGTTGAAATCAGATTCATTTCCAACACTTAAGTTAAACATTACATCTCCAACCTTTTTATCATTGTTATCATAAACCTGCTTGAGTGTGTCTTTTGATTTATTTTCAAATTGAATTACATAACCATTTTCATATGTATCTTTTGTAACAGTTACATCTTTATCTGTTTTAGTTGACTCACTAACTATAAAATCACCCAAAGTTTCTAATGTTTTGCCACTCAAAGAAATTACTTTGGTGTCAGAAGTAACAAATGCAGGAGTAGTGGGTTGTTCAGATGCAAACAAATCCTGTTGAATCGCATCAGAAGTTCTTAATTTAGTCAAAGGTTTTGTAACTAAAACTTTTACAGATTCATCTCCACGTTTCCATTCAATAACATCACCAACTTGAGCTTGTTTCCAATAATCTAAATGCCCTTGTGATTCATGTCTTGTTGTTGCTGTTCTTTCCCCATTTCTAACTGCTTCTATAGTTGATTTGGATTTTAATCCTGGTCTACCATGTTCTCCATAATCAAAAGTCATATTACCTTTAAATTTAGCTGGAACCAATTGATCAGGAGCCAACTCATATTCAATTTGCCATGCTTCATTTATTTTTGGTAATACTTTGGAATTAAAATATTCTGTAGACCAACCTTCTTTTTGAGACCATGCTTCTGCAAGGTTTGTAGATGCATTCGGTTGTACTGGAGACTGTTCATCAATTTGTGGTTTATTATGCTCAAAGTTATCTAGATATTGTTGATATGCCGCTTCTGCATCAGCTTCACCTTTTTGAGTTTGATAGTCTTTAACCCATTCTTGATAAGATAATGGTTCAGTTACTTGTTGAGTTTTAACTGTTTGCTGTATATTAGCAAGCATATCTGTATTAAACTCACCAGCTTGATTAAATGCCTTTGCTCGTAAACTAGCTTTTACCGGAGTAAGATCAGTAACCCAAGTTATTGGTTCTTCTGGCATAATCTCATAACCCTTTGGTACAACATTGTTGTATTTAAGAACAGATCTATTTCTACCATTTTCAATCAATATGTTTCCTTTATAACTCATTCCTTTCTTGTTAATCAATCTGTACACTGGAGCATCATCTTCATTAATACCTATGTACTCATACAAGAACGTAGTTCTAGGATCATTGTTTCTATCTAATTTTACTTTTTTAAATGGTGGAAATATAGGTTGACCATTCTGATTGAATGAAATTATAGATTGAGATTTCTTGTCATATATAATACCAGGAATCTGTACTTCTGCTCCTCTCTTGTTTACTACAGTAAAACCACTATCTTCGTGAGGTAACGCCCTATACACAGGTCTACCTTCTTCTTCAATGGTTTCTCTACTAGAATCTAATACATAATAATCAATAGTAGGAACTACGTGATCATTCCACCATAAGTCTTTTATTACTTGGAATACTTTAATATCCTTGACTGCATCATCAGGATTTCGTTCTAAATCTCTAATGTAATCAAAATAACCTATTTCTTCTCTAATTGAATTAGGTACATATCTAAAGATATTGTTCTTACCAAATGCATCCCCAGAAGTATAGAAAGCATACAATGCAAGATCTTTTGCAAAATCTCTTATTTCCTGATAATCGCTATCCCACAATTCTTCCCAAGCTCTGATGATTTCATTTTCTAAGTTATTGTCACCACTCTTGTTTGGTTTGTAAGCAATAAAATCAGGACCATTTAATTCAGTGGTATCCTCCTTTGGTCTACTAAAGATATTATTAATAAGTACATTTTCAAATGAACCATCACTACTTAATAAATCTGGATATTTACCACTTCTTACATCAGATTTAATTTTATCTAATCTCTTAGAAATACTATTTGGACCACCTAACAAACTACTAAGCTTTATTCCATTTTCAGCTAAATACTTGTTAAAGAAACCAGCTTTATATGTAGCTTCCATACTTCTGGTAATGTTGTTGATATATGTATCATCACTAATTGCATAACCTTTAGTATAGAATTCTATTAATGTTCTTAAGTTTTCAAATTCTGGAGTAAGCCTAATCATTGTGTTTTGGAAGGCAATTCTAGGAAATATTAATGCATCTTGCATTTTCTTACCTAAGAATGTATTTGAGAATACCTTTATAGGATCTTCAAATACTTGTTGCTCTACCATGAATTGTTTCCATTTATCCAAGAATGCACTTTGTAAACCAAAATTATTACCAAAGCGCTTAGTATCAATTTGAGACAATGTAGTTAATTCAGACAAAGATCTTGAGAATGGGTTAAGTTCTTGATAAGTCTTCATAATGAGCAATTGATTGTAATACCAGTCAAATGTTTCTTCTTTTTTCAACTGCTTCTTCAAGTAATTGACATCAAACATCGTTGCTCTTTGTTTAACACCTACACCTTTGTCATTTAAAAAGTCTAAAAGTTGATCATATTTACCTTTAGATAAAGATTTTGCTTTCTCAAAATATGTATTCCAGATGGTTCTATATGCTAGACTTTCAGGATTTTTGTTTTGTGTATCTACATTATAAAAGCCAGAGTATTTATCGTATTCTATTGCAAAGTCTTTTAATATCTGTTGAGGCAAGAAATAGAACGTACTTTCGCCTTTACCAGACCTAATCAAGAAGTTAGTCATATTAAATGTTAACTTCCTTACATTCAATCGAATGATGTATGGATCTTTTGCAACGTCCACATGAGCATTGATTAATGCTGATAACCAGTCAAGGATATTGATCTTATTTCTATCATTACTCTGGATACCGTACAAATTACTTATACCATAGTCTCTTAAAATTTTATTTGGTTTAAATCTTAGTTTAACCAATTGAGTAAGAACTTGATGAGCATTTGCTAATGCAAATGGACCAATACCAAATTTACCACCATTCAACTCCGCTTTAGTTCTACTCTGGAATGCTGGAGTGGCATAATACAGTTGGGATTTGCTTGTACGTTTACCTTGGCCAGTTATTGTATCTACTTCTTTAAGAATAGTATCTTTTAAGTAATCGGTTACTGTATCTAGTGGTTGTCTAGCTTCTGCAAAGTTCAGTGGGTTAGAAATAACTGATATATACATGTCAAGAAGCATATTTTCATTTGCTTCCTTTGAATTAGCTTCAAAATCAGTTTTACCATTATATCTTTTGTAGACTTTACGAACTATAGTTTCATCATCTAGACCAGCTTCTCTAAGCCTACTAGTATAATCTTCTTTAGTCTCAAATTTGATTCTATTACCATTCTTATCATAATTGTACCTAGCAACAAATAACTTATCAATATCGAAGTCAGAACCAGTAAGAGATGTAAATTCATCGGGTAATGTGATAGTATCACCAATTTGCTCAGGATACAAATCTACTACTTTAAGAGCTGCAGTTGACGCTTGGCCTTGAGCAGGAATACGATAACCCATTGCAATAGCCTTAGAATTTGGACCAACTATACCATGATCTATTAACCACTTTTTAGCTTCACTAAAAGTCTTTTTGTCATAATCTGGAATTATGTGTTTCAATAAGTTGATTGAAATAACACAATCCATAGTACCATCGGTATTTGCGAATCTTAACTTTCTTTCATTTTGTACATCTGAAGTTACAGCAATTCTATTGTACAATATCGAAGACATTTGAATAAACATACCGCCAGGTAAGTTAGTATCAACAATTGACTTATTCAACATTGATATAAGGCCACTTTCTATCCAAGAGTTATCAGATAAACCAGAAATTGGTGCAACAGTTTCACCATTTTCAATATCTAAACCATTAATAACATTGTCATTCATGTTTGAACTTAGAGCTTTGCGTTGCATAATTTCAGCAAATCTTTGCACGCTTACTTGGGGTTTATCTGGAGTAATACCGAAATCTTTTTCTATCTCTCTTCTACCAGCTTCAGTAATGGCATTATGAGCGCCATTAAAATTGTTAATTAATTCATCACCACTGTACACTTTACCATCTGGTGTGGTATATTTCCATGCACTTCTGATATTACCCATAGCAGCTTTTTGTGCTTGAGATACAAACATCTGTCTTTCTGCATGATGAGGATCAGTAATTAACTGACGTCTAAAGTTAGTTAAAGATTGTTTATGAGTAGGCATTGACATTAAACTGTCCATGTCTATTTCTTTATTAGTCTTATCTTTATAAATTCTTGATTTAACCTCTTTAGCCCTTTGTCCTACTTTTACTGCGGAATCAAAAGCAAGCATATGGATATTACGTGATTGCATAACTTCCAATACTTTACCCATGTCCCCAGTAGAGAAGATTCGATGCACAGGGAACATAGCCATCTTATCAAATATTGGTATATCTCTTTTAGCATCTATATCGTAGTGATCACCAAAGTACATGAATTTCAAAGGCTTCAATGTAACAGCTAATGCTTCGGCATATGTATCCACATCTGCTTCAAGATCTGCATTTGGATCATTAAGTAAATCAAATGCTTTTGCTACTTGTGGTGTCCATCCATCTACTCTACGTACTAGTTCTTTGTAAAACTCTGGAGATATTAGTACTGTGGCATCAGTTTGATTTACTTTACCTTTTGGATTAAGATAACCATCAAATTTGTCTCTTACTATAAGATTGGCTGCATCTTCTACATCATTGGGTAAAGCTTCAGAACTATCATAAGTTCTAATTGCTTCATCTAACGTCATGTTATGCATTTCCTGAAGTAATCGTATAGCTGCAGATCTTTTAGCGTACTCTGCAATTTGATCAGCTTGTCTACTTACTATAATGTTATCCGATAATGTACCTACATTTACTTCAGTAAGGTCTGCCATTGGGTTTCCTTCTTCGTAGTCTATTCTTGGAGTAACACCGGTGGATAATACTTCACGTAGACGTTTAATTTTATCTACAGGATTCTTATAATAAGCCGGATCTTTTATGAAAAGTTTTTCAAATTCAATTACTGAAGAAATTGTATTTGCGAAATAATTACCGATCATTTCAGCAGCACCAAGATTTTCACTATAATTAGAAACTAGTGTAGATTTCTTATAATGTGAAGATGCTTCTTCTAATGCTTTCTGAGGTAATGCTAAACTTGTTACACTAGCTATTTTATTGCCATCCCATTTAATTATACCTAATTCTTGTGCATAATTTAATTCATCTTTAAATGCATCCCATAGGTAGTTATTCATTAGATTTGCTTTTTCAGCATTACTGAACTTATTCCAATTATTTCTTATTTGAGAAATAATAGAAGTTCCATATTCATTACCACCAAGATCTTCTGCTAGGTCTAATGCTTCATTAAAGTTTGAAAAATCCTTTTCAAATTCTATGCCATTTAATGTAGGTTTTTCCTTTAATTTAAAGAATCCATTGAAGTATCTGAATCTATAACCATTTCTATTTCCTGTATCATAGTTCTTTACTTTTTGTTCTTCAGTTAAATTATCTTCATTCTTGTAATTAAATTCAATGGTATCTAATTCAGTTTCAAAGTAATTAATAAATCTTTTAAGAATTTGAGCATCGAATTTTATTTCACCATTACTTACGTCAAATGGATTTTTAAAGTTGTTTATTGCAGTACCATACAACGTATTATATGTTTGAGAATCACCCATAGTAGGTAAGACAATTCTACCTGCTCTAGTAAATGTGATCTTAGCTATATAATCCTCAAGAGGGGATATTTCCGTATACTTGCGTCCTTTATCTGTACTTCCTTGTTCTTTAAAATAAACAAGAGTTTCAAACCCTATTTTACCTTTAACGTCTGCATTATTATATAAATTTGTTAACAATACAGAACCCTTGAAGTAATTAGGATTGTCATTATTACCAGTATTGTATAATACTTTGGTAAGTGCTTCTACTGTTGCTGGGTCATTATCCAATCTTTGAACCATGTCAGACAAATAATTGTGTTCTGATATAGGATACAACAATTTACCATCAGTAGATAATACTGATAATTCATCAGAAGAAGGATGCAACATTGCATATGTCTCAGCGAGTCTTCCTAAGAATTTAGAATCAGCATAATATTTTGTAATACTTCTATTGTATTGACCAGGAACTACACCACTTTCTTGAATCTTTGCTAAATCCTTTACTTTGGAATTAAAGAAGAAGTATATACTCTTGTTGGATCTATCTGATAACATTGAAACTAATGCTTCCGTAGGATCTGAATTGTAATATTCCTTAGTAAGGAAGGAATTTAGTGACTCTAAATCAATTTCTACTCCAACTTTATTGAGTAAATCAACTATCTTATTCTTAATAGTAATTAGCTTTTCTGGTACATATTCTTTGTAAGTTTGACCATTTACTAATTTTTTGTTAGGTGTAGTTTTATATTTCTCTACAATCTTTATTATTTTATTGAATTCATTGTTGATTTCTCTAGCTACGAATTCTTCAGACTCACTAACTTTTGCTTTAAATAAGTTATCAGAAGTATCTAATACACTACTGTTTGTTATTAAATTGTAATTCCAACCCTCTAATATATTTTTAGATACTTTATTTGCATTCTCATCTTTAACATACAAGTTAGTTTGTTCATTACCGTTTTCATCTTCAACTTTTTCTGATAAAATACCAACTAACTTGTGTCTAGCTTTACGGAATGTATTTCTAAACTGAGTTTGTAAATTCTCTCTTGCTATTTTTTGAACTTCGTCCTCTTGAACACCTTTCTTTTGTACATATTCATTCGTAATCTTGTATAATTCATTATACAAAGTTTTAAATAATGGTGTTACTTTAGCAAGTTTTGCACTCTTGTTCATCATTCCTTTGAATGTGTTTTCAGAGTGAATTTCATTAATAATTGTATTCCAAGATTTATCAAAGTCAACCATTAGAGGTAAGCCTGTAACAGGACTCTTTATTGCAGCAACACCTTGTACTTGAGTCACAGTGCCATCAGGATTTGTTTTTTGTTTCATGACAAATTCTGTTCTAGGCATTGTCGCAATGAAAATCTTTATAGATGCAAGAGCATTATCTTTAACTGAAACAGCCAATTGTTCTTGAATGTAGTTAGCCATTTGATCACCTACATCATTACCAACTGCTTTCTCATCAATCTCTGCATCAATATTTTCCTGCTTATCCACTGCTCTTATTTGATACTCATTTAATTTATTTATAATTTCTGGTTTAAATACAGTATCAAATGTATTGTATATTTCATTTCTAACTTCCCCTTGCTCCTTAGTAATAGTTCCTTTTTCAACTAACTTTGCTGTTATTTCTGGTTTTAATGCAGCTTTCAACACTCCATAATTAAGATTCTGTAAATCATCACGCAATCTTACATTATTTAATGTAAATAAAGCACCTACAAGTGAATTTACAGTTTCTTTAAATTGTGTGTTATTAATGTTTTTAAATTTATGACCTCTTACCTTAAATGGGGCACCTGCACCTTTATATGCAGCAAGAAATTCATTTACAGCATCTGAATTTTGTTTAGATCTATTATAATAACCAGAAGCGATTCTATTAAAAATATTATCGATGCTAGTATCAGTTCTCCAAACCCATTTACTTATGAAATTCTTAATAGCTTTCCAAGCTCTTTTAAGAAGATTTAATTCAGGATCTACTTTATTTAGCATATACTGTCTAAAGTCTTCTGCTAAAGCTTCCTCTACTTGTTTGTCACTTCCAACAAAACCAGTTCTATTTCTATAGAATTCATAGATTTTCTTTCTTTCCTTTGGAGAAATAGTTAACAATGACACTCTATGGAATGCTTCATGATACAATGTACCACGTTCTGCACCTTTCCACAGTATAGTAGAATCTTTTCTAACAAGACCCATAGCATATTCATTACCACCAAGTGCAATAGCATCTTCAACAATATGCAAAGAATCTTCTGGTAATCCTAATTTATTTCTAAACCATTGAATTTCCTCTGGAGTTACTACTTCTGATATGTTACCTGTAACTTTACGAGTAGGTATATCAAAATCTTCATCAATACCCAAGCTTAAAGGATCTATTTCTCCATCATTAGTTATTTCATCTATATAAGAATCATCTTGAGTGGTGGCTTCAGAAGTTGTAACATCTTCAGTAACATCTGCCTGTGGTTCTGGGATACTAGGAATATTTGGCAATGAACTAGCTTTATTTTCAGCAGCTTCTTTTACTTCAGTATTGTTGATCTTTCTTGGTACTTTCTGAATGTCTTCAGCATATGCAAAAGAATCTTTGAACAGTTGATCATCTAAGTCACTTCTTATTATACCAGTTTTTTCTAATACACCCATAGTATAAACTGGGGTAGAAGAAATGAAATCATCCTTAGTAAAGGATACGCCTGGAATAATGTCAAGTGAGTCAATAGAATTATGATTAAAATAATCATATATTGAAGGTAATGCCTCTTTTACTGGTCTAAAGAAATTTTTTCTAGCTACACGCCAATGGAATCCCATTAATGCTTCAGCTATGTCTTTTTTATCCTGAGTAGATAAGTTACCAATATTGAATGTTTTTTCACCAATTACCAAATTACTTTTATCATCAATATATAACTGCTTTTCTTTTAACCAATCAAATGTTTTATCTGCAGTAGTTACTTTAGTAGCATCTCCAAATCTAACCATGAAATCAATTAATTCTCCAGCAATGATTCCTGTATCTCCATATTCAGAATTAGGATTAGCACCATAATTAATTAACAAATTGGCTAAGAATTCAGCTTGTTTTCTATCAAATCTTTGAAGAGTTAATTGTAACGGTAGCATTTGATTTGATAAAGTATTGGATTTTGGTGGGTAAATAAACAATTGTCCACTACCTCCTTTACCAGGTAATTTCTCACCATTGGCTCCTATTATATCAGAATCTTTTACAATACCATCACTTATACCAAATGTTACTTTTTCTGGAGTAATGTCAGTAATTTCTGTTGGTATCTGTAAGCCTTTTACTTCGTGTATTGGTCTGAATACAGCTCTACCATCTTTTCTAACAATATTAGGTATTCCTTTAGTTCTAACTATTGTGCTAGGTACTACAGCTTCATCATTTGTTGCAGACTCTATTGTAGAAATTACTGCATTTCTAAATCTACGTAAATCTGCTATAGATAAATCATTAGCATTATTAATAAGATTAATATCCTCTTCTGTAAGCCTTTCTTTAGGTATGCTAGCTAATTTTGCTGCTAAGAAAGTTCTAGCTCCAGAAGGAGTTTTCAAAGCCATTGCATAATCGCCAGTGCCATGATGAATTAACATTATTATAGATGCAGAATCATATGTACTAGGATCATTTTCTTTATATGGTTTATACCCCTTTTCTGTATAATCTTTATTTATAACAAACTCACAGAAACTATCATTAAAAAAGTTTGGATCTTTTATTCTCTCTGCTAATTCCTTGCCTGGCTTGGTACCAGGATAAATAGGCGTTGTAGCATCAGGATTAAAGAACAGTGTATGAGATACCTTATCTTGTACTAATTCTTCCATTTCTAAAGATTCATCCAAATCTCTAGTCTCAGAGTCCATATCTGTTCTCCTATTCATTGTGGATTCTGTAGCAATCTTCTTACGGGCCCATTTTACTTGAGATTCTTCAGTTACTTCAGGATTAGAATTGTTATATGTTTCAGATACTTTCTTATCTTCCTCATCAGAAACAGCTTCAGAGTTTGCAAAATCTATTAAAGCTTTTTCATCAGCTCGTTCAAATTCTATTTCATCTTCTTCATCTTCTTGAGTTTCAACAACTGGTTGAGGTTTAGATTTAGGTTTGCTTTCAGCATCTTCTGTTTCCGGCTCTTTTTTTTCTCTTACTTTGGCTAAAGTTTCTTCAAATTCTTTGCTTAACTCTTCCAAACCTTTATTAGGAAACTCCTCATCTTTCTTTATCTCTACCTCTGCTACTGGTATCTTAGTATCAATGTCAGGAGTAGCCCTATCATCCATTATAGGAGTCTTTGGAGATTCAACCTTTTCTTGTTCTACTTTAGAAGCTACTTGATTATCTACTTGAGTTTCGTTGTTAGTAATAGGTTGTTGATTATCACTTTGATTAGCTGCTTCTCTAGACATTTCTTTTGCAGCTTCTGTTTCAACAACATCTTTTGCATTTTCTTCTACTATCTTTGATGATTCATCTGAATTGTTTATATAATTATCAATTCTTTCTTTTATCTTTTTACCTATTTTCTTTTTTGATTCATCAGAAGTATTGTTGAAATTTACAAGTTTGCCATCCTCCAAAGTATTACCGTATATTTCGTTCATCTTATGCTCAGCTACCAAAAGGTCATGGTTTGCAATCATTGTGTTGACATAACTATCAATACCTTTGCTAACTAAATTTGGAGTGGCTATGAAGTTTGAACTGAATCTAGTACCTTCTGATAATTGATTTAATTTAGCATCTATATCTTTTAATATCTTAGGTATCTCTTTCGATATAGATTTACCAACAGCATTTGATTCATTTGTTATACCAAATTTTTGTTGATTTTCTTCTGGTTTAGATTCAAGTGCTGTTTTTAATTGTTCTAATGCTTGCTTTTGAATATTTAATTTAGTTAATGCTACAGCAGTAAGCTTTTCTTCTGGAGAATAATGGTTTAACATTTGATCATTTTCCAGAGTAGTATAGAAATTATTATCTGCTTCTTGTGCCTGATTAGCATTGTCAAGTGCTTCTTGTGCATCTATTGTTGCCAAGTGTTGCAACCCAATTAAAGTATTATATTCAGTAGTCCCAGGATTGTAACCAATAGTTTTACCAATGTTCTGATTTACTTTAGATTTAGATAAACTGAAAATGTTATTTGCAGTAGCTATTTCATCATTTAAATCTTGTTCAGTAATACCTTCTGGCAAATTATACTTATAATTTTCAAGTACATCAAGTACATTTTGTTGATAATTCAACTTTTTATTTGCCATTTCAGAGTATGACATAGCTTTGATCATTGCATCTTTTTTACCAATGTGATCTGCAACTACGTCTCTTACAAAAGAATTGGCAGTCATGTCTTTGTAAGTCTTTAACCCAGAATGATAAGCAATTGTAGGTCCACCCATGTATAAACCTAATGCAAAACCACCTTTTACATCATTCCAAAATTGTGGATCATTTGCTAATTCAGATTCAGTATCTATTCCAGACAATATTTTTGCAGTACGATAATTTGCATCAGCTAAACCCATCAAAGATTGAAAAACGCTGCTAGACTTTTTATCATACTTACCAGAAATATAATCATAATCAAATATGTCTTGGTTAGCTTCTTCAAATGCTTCTCCAGTAGCAGAGAAACCTAATCTACCAAGTGCTTTAGCAGCTTGTAAACTAGCATTTTTTACTGGAGAGTTATATGCAAGTCTGGCATTAAACCCAGCATAAGCATCTACAAGCTTATTGTATTTGCTTGCTGCAGCTTCAGTTAATTTTGTACCTGTTTTTAATAATGGATTTAAAGCAGTTTTAATTGGAGCTGTTATTATTTTGCCCATAGCTTTACCAAGAGGTGCAAATACTAAGGCAGATTGAGCAACGTCCATAGCAGATAATGCCATGTTATTATCATAAACCCTTTCAAGTCCATCTTTTAATGATCTTTTAGCATTTGCTAATGCCTTATCATTAATATTGATTTCTCCAGATATTACTCTATCAATTATCTCATCATCAGATATTTTAGAAACATCTATATTAGGATCTTGTTGTTTTAATTGATTTCTACCAATTTCAGCATATTGCTTAATATCAATCCCTTGTTTTTTTAAATCATCTTCAATTCTAGATCTATATGCGCCATATACCTGAGCCAAAGACTCTCTGTGTCTACTATAGATATTTCCAGCGACACTAATTGCCGTAGCTGCAATTGCACCACCCCATCCAATTAAGTTAGATGCAGCACCAATTCCAGGGACAGCGTTCAATGCTCCAGTAGTAGCATAATGTCTACCTAACCATAAAGCTCCAGTAGCTAAAGCATCTGCAATATAACCATTAACAGTTGCCATAGAAGAACCTGTTAAACCTGGACCAGCGTATAAGAAATAATCTGGGGAATACCAAGGTTTATCTTGAGCTCTTTGTTCCTTTATTCTAAATTCAGAAGACGGCGTATAATTTTCAGATCTTTCTCGTAAGTTAGAGTATATATTATTTATTTCTTCATTTACTTTAGATCTTTCTTCTTCCCACGATTTTCTAGAATTACTTAGATATTCAATTCTCGCATCAATGTTATCACCTTCTTTTTCACCATATTTAGACAAGATGCTATCGTATTGCTCTTGTCTATCTGCTAATGTTCTTTGGAGTTGAAAGTATTCAGATATTGCATTTTTGTATTCTTCAGAATTCTCATCCAAAGTAGGAATAGTATTTTCAAGATTTTTAAGCTTTTGCTTATCACTAAGAAAATTCAATTCATAATCAATATCATCTAATACGGGATTTATATCCTTAGCTAATTTAGCTCTTTCCGACATTAGATTGATTTGATCTCTACTATTCATAAAAGTGGTCCATGCATCTTTTAAGTAGCTCTTATCTTTAAGAGTTTCCTCTGGATTTTCTTTGTCCAATAGATACATTTCTTCATAATCATCAATTGGAGTTTGTTCCAATTCACGATCATACCCTGTTTTAATTTTTGTTAAAGGGGAATGCTGTGCATTTACTTGCCGTATAGCGGCAGTAGTGGCATTGGTTTTAGAAGGAATTAAACCAGCATTGTATTTGTCTAATATAGATGTTTCCATATATTATTGTAACAGATTAAGCATAGTTTGATAAAGTTCGATATCAGAAGAATATGATTCGTTATATGAACTATCATATAAATCATTTTGTAGTTTAGACCCACCATGTTCTTTATTGACTTCTTGATCAAAAGTTATTCTTGTCATACCATGTGGATCAATTGGTTCCATTGCATCAAATGTAAAGTATTCTCCAGTAAGAGCTGCCCCACCTCTAGTGTCAGAGTGACCCCACGCATCTTCCACACTTTCACCTTTTATTGGCTTAACACTTAAACCAACTTCAGATGTTAAACCCATAGTTTTATTAACCATTTCTTTAAAACTGTCAACATCATAGTTAGCATTTCTTATAGACTGAACAGGTATCTTAACACTAACCCTTTGAAACAACTGTGGTTGACCGTCAAATTCACCTACCATTATTTTATTTCTAGGTACTTTTATAACATCTTGGAATACTCCAGATTTTAGGTCTTCTGCAAAGTTTCTATTAAGTCTTGAATTATCCTGAACAGTGTATTTCATAGAAGGAACCTTCATTACTTTGTTTACAAAGTCTGTGGACAATATTAACCCATTAGTATCTGGAATAGTAAATCCATTAGTTATAGCATCATTACTGTTAATTTCTACTTCTTTAGAAGATTTTATTTTATTGTAACGGTTCATAACTAATCCTGAAGTAGGATAAGTAAGTTCGTTCAACACCCTGGACGCAGTATCATAGTACAATGGTAACTTTTCTTGTTTTACTCCAACAGCTGGGAATATATCAGATTGTTTAGCAAACATATCCCTAACATCCTCTGCATAAGCATTTGCCATAGCTTCATTACTGTAGTTCTTTGATGCAGATTCTTGGTATGCCTTATACATAGTGTTGTATTCTTCTGGAGTAATAGCACCTAATTCTAGAGCATTAGCAGCGTCTGTCAAAGTCTGTATCATAGATGCTTGACCTTCTATAAATGATCTTGTTCTAGTTAGATTTGGATTATTTTGCATTTGACGCTTTTCTTGAACTACTGCGTCATTATACAATTTAGTATAAGCATCTGGGTAATCAGTTGGTTGTTCACCATTTTTTCCTTTTCGTGTAGCTGCAACTCTTAAAGCTTGTTGTTCTTTCAAAGCTTGCATTGCATATGGGTCTACTGTAATATTATTTCTAATGTATTCTTGATTATCTATATATGCTCTTTCCATAAAAGCATTTGCAGCATCTTCAGCGGTTGCTCCAGGGTTCTGTTTTAAGTACACTTGCATATGCATTTGAGCCTCAGGAGTAGATAGTATACCACTTTTATTTTCATCCAATATTTTTTTAATTTGATCCCCAGTTACACCAGTATGAATAAAACCATTGGATCTACCCAAATAGCTATCTTTAAGATTGTTTACATATTTGTCTGTAAGATCTTTTATTGATTGATAACCTAAAGGAGACACGTCATTATAGATACCAGAGGAAAGAGTATTATAACCAGTAAAATCAACATCATGCCACAAAGGATTATATTTTCCTTCTAACATTAAACGTTGATTTACTTTTTGCCTTTCTTTTAAACCTTCAGCACTTTGACGAAGCATACTTAGCTTAGCTCTATCTACATTATTTATTGCTGAATATATCTTGGATCTACCTTCTGCAGTTTTTATCATATCTAAATTCTTAGATAATTCTTCAGCTACAGGTAAAGCTCTACCATAGGTCTCATCATAGTATGCTTTTGTATCAGCTGCTGATGGAGATTGAAATTCAGCCCATTTATCTAAAGCTGTTGAGTAATCTTTTAATGCTTGATCTACATTTTCTTTTGCCTGCTTCCCAAGTGTATACAATTGTTCAAATGGAATTGGAACGTATGTATTTATGAACTCTGCTTGTGCAGGATTATCATATCTATTCACCATATTAAACTCTATTTCTAGTTCTTGTTAATAAATTATCCACTTGTTCTTTAGTAAATCCTTGACTTAAGAAATCAGCTAAGAATGGTAGTGTCATTTGATCCCTATTGTATTGATTTTGCATTAGTCTATTTACTTGAGACCATTTACCAAGTTGACTAGTTGCAGTTGCTCCAAAGTTTCTAGCAGCAGCTCTATTTCTAGCATTAAGATCATTGTACATATTTTCACTTTGTACAAATTGTTGTCCTAAATTATTAAGAGTATTTGCGTATTCTCCCAAGTAAGCATTATCAGCATTTTGTTTAGTTGCGTACATGTTTGCATTAGAAGCATACTCATCAACAGCAGCTTGAGTTCTTGCTGCTAAATTAGCACCAGTATTAGCATTAATATTTGCTAAGTTATAATTTGAAATGGCCCTTGATCTACTGTTAGCTAATCTAGCTGGTTCAATGTTCATTCTACGTCTAGCCATTGTACTTCTAATTGCACCAGTATATGGATTTAATACTAATGGTTCTTCTTCTGGTCCTCTTAATGACTGCAAAGCATTATACACTGTAGGAGCCAATGATAACCAATCTGGTGAATATCCATTTTTTGGCTTACTGAGTGCACGTTTTTTAGTAGCTTCATCTGCAGATGCTGGTATATTTACTGGAGTAACAACATCATCCCAATCTATTGTCATACTAGTATTTACTAGTGGTATTGTTGGTTCAGATAATCTTTGAGTAGTGGTTTTAGTAATGTTGGGTTTGGTTGTCTGTTTGGTGGTTACGGAACCAGTAGTACTAGGAGTTTTTGTAACTTGTTTATTCGATGCATTTGTGTACGTGCTTGTTACAGTTGGTTCAGATTCAATCGGTCGAAGAGGTATGTCAACATAGATTGGCTCGTCGTTTGCATATGTGATTGCATCTACTGTTTGTGTTGGATATGAAAACCAAGCACCAGTAGTAGGAGAACCAATTGATAAAGGATTCATAGATGTACTTCTATTAAATACTTTACTAATGTTGGTGTCACCAGTATAATCCATAGAAGTGGCAGAAGGCTTTGTATTTCTTGCAGATTCTACAGCTTTAGTTATGTTCTTGTTATTTATAAGAGGACCAAATATGCGTTTTGGAAAATACCCCAATGCTTCACCAAATTTATTTAATCCTGTACCAAGTTCATCAAAGAAATCAGAGTATGCAGCGTATGTATCTGTGTTCATCTTACTTCTCACTTCGTCTACAGTTTTACCTTTACCATCTGCATATGCAGGTATTCCTTTTACTTTGGGTTTAACTCCTTTAGCAGCTTTAACTGCTTCTTGTTCTGCTAATAATTTATTGTAAGCTTTATTAGCATTTATTTTATTTAATCTGTTTGTATTTTCAGCAAACTTGTCTTTGCCTTTGCTAGGTTTCGTCATCTTAGATAATATTTGTCCTTCCTTAGCAAATGTGTTCTTTGTACCAGGTCTTTTAATTTTGTCAGATAACACAGATTCCAAAGTAGACGCATCAACTAAATGATTATCTGTTCCTGGTTGAGTATTTGGAACTTGAACAATATTTCCATAATCATCTCTAACCACTTCATTGTTGTCCAAGTAAGCTAAGTCTGGGAGTATTCCACCATTCTCGAATGTATATGCAAGATCATTATCATCCCAATATTCTCCTTCAGTTTCAGCTGCGGCATTCATACCTATTTTAGTTTTATTGAGAGTTTCTTTTCTGCGTCTTAACGCTTGCATTTGTTTCTTGCGTTTAATTGAACCAATAAGTCCACTCACTAATCCTAATCCACCACCAACAGCAGCACCAATAGGACCACCTACAGTGAGACCAGCACCGGCTAACGAAGCTGCACTGCCAATAGTACTACCTGCAATATCACCTGTTGAACCTTCTTCTGATAAACCAGAAATGGCAGAACCAAGTACATTAGCTCCACCAAGGTAGTTTGACAACTGATCCATGCCAAACGCATATGCTGGTATAGTCTTTTTATTGTTTTTCTTTTTCATATTATATCATTGAGTATCTATAAGCTGTGCTAATATATGGTACTTTAAATTCATTACCACCATTACAATCATACTTATAATTACAGATAAGATATTTTCCTTTCATCCTATCTTTGTATGATTTGTTAGCCAGTTGTTCTACTTCATTAAGCTTCAAAGAATTACGAGGGATTGCAAATTTATAAGTATCCTCCCTGTAATCAATATCTTCACTAGTCAATGTTTCACTAGTTTGTCTTTTTGTAGTAAATAATATCAAATCAAAATTAGTATCTGTAGTAAAATCACCACCATATTCAACATTATCAAATGTTTTGGTTTGTGGATAATCTTTGTTAACTACAAATTCTATTTCAGATACCTTTGCTTTGTCAGAATCTAAATCAGCTTGTTCACCACCATTATATTTAAACAGTTTCAATGATTTAAATAAATATAGTTTATCACTAAACTCTGCGTAATAGTCTGGATTATAGTTATAGAATGAAGTAAATACTCCTAATTGTTCATTAAATGCTAATGTTTTATCTCCTAGAGTAAACAGAACTTCATTGTATTTCTTATCATATACTGCAATAGGATCTTTTTTAAACAAGTCTTTATTCTTATTCAAATAAGATTGAACTCCTTTTAATTTAGATACTGTTTGTAATTGACCATTAAAACCACATATCTCATTACGTTTACTATCATACCAGTACACAGTGCTATCTGATTGAGTATTTGCTCTTAACTGGTTTGGACTTTCACCATTCATTGTAGTAAAATAGTCATATCTATCTAGTATACCACCAACACCTAGAGTAAGAGCACCTGGATTATTATCAGTTATAATAGAACGTTCATTCACTGCAACTGTGCCAAAAGCGTCTGTTTGCCAGAATACTAAATTATTTTTAAACAGTTTCATATCATTAATTGGACCAAATCTAGTATCTACATCAAGATAATTAGCTACTTTAAATTTTGTCCACGAATCAGTAACTTCATTATTTGTTTTCAGTTCTGAAGATATGATACGAGTATCTGTTAATAGATTATCTATATTATAGATAGATTTAGCTACAAATTTCTTTGCATTAGGCTGAGCAGAATATGCGTCATTGTATGCATATGATGGAGTATTTTGAGTGTATAAATCTCCAACAGTTACTATATCGTCTTCTACAAAATGATTAGCATATCCATCACCAGCTTGATAAGTTCTATTTATAGATGAATCAGCATGGGTTAATGCTAAATTAATACTTGATTCACATGGTATGAACGCACCTAAAAATAATCTATTTGATTTATTATTATAATAATCATCTGTATTGTAACTAAACATACAGTTATTATAATCAAATATGTTTAGATAAGTATCGCCACCATAACACAACACTGTGGAAACACTAGATTCAGCACTAGCTCCTGTAGTAATATACACAGAATTCTGTACAGCAGAGTAGGAATTGCCACCATAAGCATTTACACTTTGTTTCATGTTGCATAATACTACTGCATTTAAATATCTAGCACTTGAAGATCCTGATGCTAAAGATATGTTAGAGATCATATTATCACTTTTGAATATAGCACAAATCCCATGTGGACCATATTTTCTAACATTGTTTGCATCAGTCTTATCTACTTCACCATCTCCTGCAGTTTTAATATTATCCCACACCCAGTTATAATAAACTTTGTCACCAATAGTCACTGCTTCAGCATTATACCAAGGCTGATCACCGTTTGTTAACCAAGGACTACTAGGACCAGCATATTTTGCACTTTCTATTGCAGCTGATTGTACACCACTTTCAACATATAGTCCATAGTATTTAGCTAACAATGCTGCATAAAAATCATCATTATTTATCACAACACATCCTCCAGATACATAGCCATTACTAGGTTGATTACCTAATGTTTTAGTTGGTTTTATCGTAGTACCATCGTACTTTATAGATCTAGCATTTGCTAATACTTTTGTAGCTCCAGCTTCTGTAATTCCCCAATCACCGTCCGCAGTAATAGGAGATGTCATAATCCCTACCTTTTCAACTGTTTGAAACTTATCAATTAATGCATCTGCATTTTCTCTGTTAATTGCTATCTCTGGAGATACAAACATGAAATAATTGTTAGATTGTGTATCTGACAAGTTAAAGGTATATTGAAAATCTCCATTATTGCGGGTCTTTGCATAATAGCCATGCTTATTTGAATAAGCTAGATATGGGAATGGTGTTAAGATGTTAGAATCTCTATCATAATTCGTAATGCAACTTACTACTCCTTGAGCTAATATAGTTCTATCAGATAGAGTTCTTTCGCATCTAACTATCTCATATCTTACTACGTCTGATGGTAAATTCTTTACTTCAAATTCAATACCAAGAGGTTTAGTAACAACTGATAAATTAGATCCATAATCACTAGCCTCATTGGAAGTAAAAAACTTATAACCAGAATCTTTATTAGATGGCATTCTTATATCACCTATCCAATGTACCGGTGATGCCAAACCTTGCTTATTATACAATACTATACCAAATCTATAAATCTCATCCCTCATATATCCTTTTACTTTGGACTCTATTTCGGCATTAGAATAGTTTGGTATTTTGTTACCAGATGATAAACTTATTGTATTTGATTTATCATTACCTTCATAGTTAATACCTAAACTAGTAAGTGATCTTGAAGAAGCATTGAATGTAAATTCTTCGTTTATCATTCCTCTAGATGTAGTAGATGCATCTTCTAGTAAATCTGTAGTAATAAACCTATATGACACATTCTTGCCTTTTCCACCTTGTATATATCCTCCTGTTGGAGAAGTAGTATACTTGTATGCACTACCATCTACATTAAATGGGCATATACAATCGTGGTCTTTAGGTATGTTTGTAGTAGTTAATGCTGATAGAGCAAAGTTTAACGAAGAACCAGAGTTAGATAACAATAATACATTACCAGAAGAATTAGCTCTAAATGCTCTAGCATCATATTCTACATCCCATGTTTCCTCAGTAAGATTAGCAGCAAATAATCTATTATCTTTAGATTCTATTACTTCAGGTATAAATGTGTAATTGGCTAATGAATTAAATTCATCAATACTTAATTCCGATACTAAGCTACCACCTTTATCTTCATAGTTTATTACAGAACCAGTTCCAATAACTATATCATCTACTATGGATATTACAGGTACCTCATTCTTTGCCTTATAGAATAAAGAGATTATTCTAAGTCTATCAAATCCGGTACTATTGTTTCTTACTTGTAGTTTTATAGATTTACCAGTATTCTGTCCTTTAGAACTTCCTTTTACAGCATTATAATTTGTCTTTTGATCACCATCACTCAAATGATAAAGAGGAGTAAGTGGAGATATTGCAGATTCTGTACCTCTTACTTTGAACAATTGATAACAGTACTGTATCATTCCAGATTCTAAACTACCTGTTCCAAATCCATTAAATTCAAATGGCGCTAATGTAGCCTTTGGTAACATTACTATGTTATCTGAAGTAATGTTCTCATTACTTTTTATATGGCTATCGTCTACATTTATTACTTTGATTTGAGCATGTCCATCTACCCAATATACTTTTACATTATCTTTTGCTTCCCATCTACATACGCTACTAATTGCAGCAACATTACTAGATGAAACTGTTATATCTAAAGGTCTATTGGTTACTACTTTCGTTACAATTGGTTCTTCTTGTGATCTAGAAAAATCAATTCTATATACATTATTGTTATTTGTACCATTAATCTTAGTAAAGACAATCGCCCAATCTCTTATTGTGGTAACGTGTATAATAGTTTCACCAGACAAATTTGAAGAAGGTCTGCACGCTAAGAACCCTTCTATATTCTGCATTGCTGCAAAAGAAGATCCTTCATTTGTTAATATGCGAATGTTCTCTGCATATATATACTGGTTGTCTTTCAATACAGAGTAATCTACATCCATATTGAGTCCACCAGCAAATGTATTTGTTTGTCTAGTAGCGTTCATTTGCGTTATAAATTATTTGTCTTTCCCCAGTATGTGAATAAAAAGTATTGTGATCTCTAAATTCTGGAACGATTTTATTCCAATTATTTTTAATAGACTCCATACCATCTTCATTTGGCATCAATGCCTCAGCATATGCTTGGTTTCTATAAAAATTCCAAGATCTTCTAATATCGTAGTACACTTCTCGATTTAACTTACCATTCAAATACTCAGGATACTTCAGTTTCATTGTAACATACCAGTATATAGCCTCAGTATAAGAAGTTAAATCTGGTATTAAAGCGTATCCATCTTCATCGGTAGGTATCGCACTGTATGATAATTTTAAGTAACCTGACGGAACATTACACATTATAAATCCAGGTTTGATACTATATTGCAATCCACCACTAGGATTTGCTGTATTGAACCCATCGTTATGTGTACGTTCGTTTATAAGATTTGAAATAATTGTACGTAGATTTTGATTGGTATTTAGTAATTCTAAAGCCTCTGTTTTATCTATGTTACCAATCATATCCACTACTAAGTTAACCATTGTATCCTCTTGTACAATCATATTTGGGTCACAATGTTCACAGCAATTATTATGACGGCATTCCTTTTTATGGCCAAGTTCATCATAACAACCACAATTGCAACAACATTTGTCATGTCCCCAAACAGCAAATGAACCTGTAGCTTTCCTCATAGGAAACCAAGGTCCATCACAATTGAAAGAATATGCAACTTGATGTAATTGATGAAGATCACATGGTAACGATGCTTGATGTCCACACAGTTTTGTAATTGGAGTACCATCTTGACCAGATACTTTTGGAATAAACTGTGTAACAGCGCCAATCTTTTCAATTGCTTCTCCACACCAACTTCGTACATCTGATATACGGATGTCGTCTTCTTTCAAATCTAGATCAGCAATTATCTTAGCAATTACCGTTTTAATTGAAGTTAATTTTGTAATCATAATTCTCTATAATCTCTAATATGATTTTTGATAATCTGAGCAAGATGCCTTTTATTATCCCTTGTCATTACTAATTGATATTTAGTTTTATTTGGGGTTATCATATTTTGTTTATTCCAATATACTCTATATTTATAGAAGTTAGAATGTTCATTTAAATGATAAATAACTTTACCGGCTTTCTTGCTCTCAGCATAATCAATTCGAAGACTCTTTCCAGTATACTCTTTGGGTTTGTGTTTTACTATTTGAATGGCCCCCATTCTACATGGTAATTTAACCTCTTTTCCATTTTCTATTAATTCATCTCTAAGGTATTTAAAGTAATCATTTATTATATCTCTAAACACTCTGTATTCAACTTGATATAGTGGATTATCTTCTACATATTCTAAGTATGAATCATAAAAATTGTGTCCTGTATAAGCTTTTGTCTCCATTATTGAACTTTTACATCATTTGTACTATTGTTAGTAGTATCATTTGGCATTTGCAGCATCAAGTTTAATTCCTTACTAAAGATCATGTCTTTAATCGTAGGTATCATATTTGCAGGAACAGGATATGGTGTATCATCCCTATCAAAACATTCACCAATTGATGTCGGGTCCTCTAGTACACCATCTATTCTTACATACTCTAGATGTTCTGGTCCCATTATGTACAAATGATTTCCTTTAAGATATGCAATATAATCATTGCATGTATATTTTCTATTAATTTGATACTTTGCTTTGGTTTCAGTTCCAACTTGAATCAAATTACCATCTAAGTCTTTTACACAAATTAACCCAGATCCAAAATGTAAATCTATAAACTTTGGTAATTCCTCGTCAGATTTATAATTGTATCCATCTGTAGGGCAATTTCGTACTTTAGAAATATGCAATGGTCCTATTGTTTGAATATACGATTCATTTATGTCTCTGCCTTTATCTAGATCTTGTTTGATCAAGTATGCTCTGTACTGATGAATCCATTGCTCTACTTGTATACGACTTAGATTTTCACTTTCTGATACATTATTATCTCTTAAGATGTTATAAATGTCATCTATAATTGCGTTTAGTGAATTAAATGTCATTTCCACGAGTTATTAATTGTTATTGCTACCTTTTCTTTGTTGTCTGCAGCTTTCTGGAGTAAGGACATAAGTTCATTAAAAGCTATTTTAGAATCACTTATCCAGTCTTCTTTCTCGCCATCCCAAGTACCTACAAGTATACATCCTTCTGTGTCTTTGGAACTATTACCAGTGTGAATTCTAATACCACTAAAATTGGGAACATTTAGTATCTCTGGTAATATTTTCTTAAACCTTGGTGAATAAGTTAATTTAACTTCATAAGTACCTTCAGGTATTGCAGTTTTACCATAAACTTTTTCTCCTTCTGGTCTCACTCTATCTTCAAGAGTATCTGCTATGTGTTCTCTATCAGCATACAATTCTCCAATAGTTGCAGAGCTACCTAGAAAGATTCTATTTAATGTTAATTCCATTACGCAGCCGGTGTTTCTAATGCAGCAACTCTTTCTTCTAGAGATCCTACTCTAAGTGCTAAAGCTGAAATTAGCTCTCTTACTTCATCGTCATTATAATTAGATAAACTTGCAAGTTTAGATTTTTCAGCTGTTGTAAAATCTTCAGTAGATAATTGTTTGCCATTCACTTTGTCTACTTTGGATTCTTTAAGAGTCTCAACATCTTGTTTTAAAACACTGATGTCCTCAGTAGCTTTATTATTAACTAAAACCCATTTAGTACCATCAAAGTATTTCAAATCCCCACTGTTTGGATTAGATGATAAATCTGCCCAATATTTAACAGAAGCAGGGTTAGGTTGAATTGTACTAGCTAGGATATCATATTTGTTATTGTATAATGTGCTCATATTATTTAAAATAAAAAAGGTTGACTAAATAGCCAACCTTTGTGTTTTTAGATTTCTTTTTTTATTTCTCCCTCTGGTTCTACCTTTTTATCTTCAGCAGAATTGGGTGGAGTGTTCTTTATTACTTCCGGACGAACAGCAGATACGTTTTGTAAAAGTTGTTTAAGCTCTTTCACTTCAGCTTTTAAGTCATCAAGTTCTTTGAAATCTTTTGTCACATTGGTTGTTATGTCCGAATTTATATTAAGTATTTTTAAGATGTCTTCACATCTCCGCATTTCCTCATCAATCTTACTCAGGCTCTCCTTCTTGATTCTGCAATCTTCTAGAGACTGTCTAACCATGTTAACAATTTGTGATTTTTCTGTGGCTATAGTAAGACCGATGGATGAATCGGTCATCATTGTTTTATCTTCAGATACTGACAGTAGGGCAGATACCTAATACTACATTTTCAGTGGATTCACCTATTGCTATAGTTTTTACTTTAGGTATTACTAGATCTAAAATATTTACGGTGTTATTTCTACCAAATGGATTAAATACGAAAGGATACATAATCGCCTCCTTTCTTATTAAGCGCAACAGCTATCACCGTATCCATAAGGATAACCGTAACCGTATCCATTCAACCCACCATTACATCCATAAGGATTACATGTTAAGTAAGCAGGAACTGGACAAGGTCTAATTTGACTTACGATATTAGAAGTCTGTTGTTGTAGCAATGCAGAAGATTGTAATGCATTCTTTTCGTCACGTAATGTGTCGATCTTATTTTGCATTTCTCTCATCTCTAATTGACAGAACTTGTCATTGATAATCTGAGTCTGAGCATCTATCTTAGCACCAAGAATGTTGAATCTTGTAGCATTTTCACTAGACAAGGTATTGAAACCTGAAGTAATAGCGTTCTGCAAAGTATTAGTTTGCTGACAGATAGACAATCTGTTATCAGCATTCATCTGAGTCAGATTCAAATTAACTGAATCAATTGAACGTTGAGTTGTGCAGCAACAGTCACTAATAGCTTTGATAACATTGCAGTCACCTGCGTTAACTGCATTAATTACTCTTTCTGCAGAGAAACCTACTTCACCGCCAACTTTACCAATTGCATTCTGGATAGAACACAAAGCGTTGTCAATTGACTTAACGTCGCAGTTCAGATTAGTAGATAATGTATTGATTGCATCTTTATTACCATTGATTGCATCAATAAGTCTGTATTGTTGTTTTGATTACCCATAGCAGCTAAACGAGCGAAATCCGAATTTGTTTCTGCTTGGTTTCCACGACCGAAGCCATTTCCACCCCATCCGCCCCACATCCAGAAGAGCACGATGATGAAGATCCACCACCAACCACCGTTACCACCGAACATGCCATTACCATTGTTCATCATGGCCATTAAAGCAGCGGGGTCAAAACCTTTATTAGCATTCTGCATTAACGCAGCGATACCAGCATCAATACCACCACGGTCTTGTACAATAATTCTTTCGTTTTCTAACATAATGATTTATAATTTAATTGATTTATATATAATTTGATAATTAGAAATATCTAACAGACCAGTCCCACTTATTATGTTTCTCTGATTTTAAGTTTATGCCCATTTGATTGGCAACGGACGTTGTCTCTTCAACCGTCCAGTGAGGACCTTTTGTACCATCCTCATTTTCCATACCCTCTACAGCATAGCGAGCATGTTCCTCATCAAAATGAGGGCCATTAATAGCTTCATACATATTTGCAGCCAATTCTGACTTTAAAATAGTGAAGCCTTTCTCCAACAGGCTACCTTCATGCTTCTCTAAAGCTGTTGCCAACTTATCTATAGCTTCTGTAGGGGATTGATGGCGTTTAATTTGTTCTAATAATTTGTTCAAATGCATAGTTTCAATTTATTTATTGATTAACACTAAATTGAAATGTATTGCAATTATTCTGATATATGTATTACTCTAGTATCTAATACTTGAATTAAATCATTAGAGTTTATAATTTGATATTTACTGATTTTATCTTTTTTAAAATCGAAGTGAATTAATCTTTGAAACCAATTCTTATAACGTCTTCTATAGACTTTATCTTCGTATACAAATAAATCTTGATGATTTAGTATTTCCATAGTATGTGTGAACACGCTATCTTTTCTAGCCACCGTGATGGTTGTCAATTGATTTGGTTTTAGCTCTACACAGAAATCCTTTTCTTTTGAAGGGATTATTCTTACTGTGGTGTCTCTAATTACGGTCTCAGTGGATGCTACTTGACGTAGTTGCTTATCTTTGATCTTTAGCTTCTTTTGTTGATCCCTGGCGACCTTTATTAGACTATCGTTAGAATTTTTAAAATCATTTACTGTCAATTCCAATAACCTTGCTTCATTTCTATTTTGATTTGCAATATTTTCCCATACTTGAGCATTATTCATTGCAATCCCTACTTGTTTATCTAAGTCATTTACTTTCTTAGCAAGTCTGACATTATTAAACAATAGTAAACTAAAAATAACAGCAACAGCTATCTTTACTTTGGAAAATATCATTTTATCTTTTTTACAAGTTTCTTTATCTTTGGTAAATCATCTTTTTCTATTGTAATATCCAAATACTTTTCTCCTTTGCTACGTATGAACTTACTGAAGATCTTCCATGGTCCAGTAGGGTCAATTGCTTGGAGATTTTCGATCATTGACCACAACTCAACTCCACAAACAATTCCTGAAAATCCTTCTACCAAATGCATGTCTATCGACTTTAATATTTCCATGTCCATAAGATGACAACAAGAAATTATCATTGCACAATTTCCGAATTTCTTTAAAGTAGACCACAATCTTCTAGATTCAAATTTACCACCATGAGTAATTGATACTTTGGTGCCAAGAATTGCATCTATAAGTATAAATACACACACTACAACTATTACTGTCCATATTGGAGCAAAGAATGTAGATAACCAGCCCATTGCACCAGATAGTAAACAGGCAACAAATTTAATCGGTCCGTCATTAACTAATTCTTTAAAGTAATTCACTGTAGCTACACTTTGAGCCGTTAATATAATATTATTTATTTTTTGTAACATTACAATAATTTGAAAGAGGATGATTGAAAAACAAAACGCTAACCAATACAAGATTAGCTAGCGTTCTGATATCTTTTGACAGTTTATTTAGTAAACGTCAATAAGGTTTAAAAGTTCTTTATTTACAAATTGACACTACCCTAAGTAATAGCGGTTATTTGTTCACTATTTAATTCATCTTGCATTTGTTCATAAGCAATGAAATCTGAATCTACTTGTTCCTTCAATTCTTTTCTCTTTTGTAAGAAATCTTTGTAAATATCTATATAACTTTCATCTAGTATCCCTAGTAATGCAGCATTATAGTCATTCAATTTCTTTGCTTCAACATCTGTACCCCATAATTCATTAATACATGTTTCTAATATCTTATTAGCAGTTAATGTGGGCCATACAGTTACTTCATAATAGGAATAACCAGTATATTCATCTTTTTGTTCTGTTTGTATATCCCATCTATATAAATAAGATCCATTCACATCTTTTTCTAATACTGTTGGATATGTATCACTATATACTCTTTTCATATTTATGCAGTTATTTGAGTTGATTTATATTTAGGGAAAAAGCAAAGGCGAGTACCAAGGTCATTACCAATAACTGAAGGCGCATTACCCGCATTCATACCAACGAGATCCGCACCCAAATTGCCGTCCATGCGCCCACCAATCAGCAGCACCTGCAATTTACTGACTTGCGTATAGGTGTTGTAGTAGTCGCACCAGTAGGTAGAGCTACTACCGCCGATCTCCGTAGCCACGATATCCCCATCTTCCCCAAGTAACATCTTCTTGGCATAACCATTGGTACGGCAGATGTTACCTTTCTTGTCATAGCCTGTGTAAGATGTATCGCTGAAGTTAGACGGGTCATCGGTAGTCCATAGGATAGACAATCCGGAATCTCCAGTCGTAACTTGTATGTTGGCCCCATCGGTACACTTCCAGATATGGCCGAACGGGTTCTCTATACCACGGTACCTGTTAGCCATCAATGTGGCATGAGTACCGCCGGAAGCGTTCTTCACCACATATGCCTTCTCTCCCGAGCCGTTCCCGAACTCGTTGGTATAGCCGCATGGGATAAGGGGATTCGCGTTATTGAAGTTAGTCCAATCCGTCATTTGCGTCGGTCCCGGACCTAGGCCACCTTGGGCGAAACCGTTAGCGTCCTTCTGGGCGTTGAAAGGCTTCTGGCTGTCCAGCGTGGCGTACTCGACGGCGAATAGCCAGAACAGGGTCTTGTGGGCGTTGTAGGTATACATTTCCCAGCCACTCCCACGTTTCCTAGCGGCTTGCCGAAATTGGTCTCTGGTGAGGTAGGTGACGGGACAACCTAGCAAGGAACGGTAGGTATCATCCCATTCAGCGGTGTTGTCACCACCTCTAAAATTAATTGAATTAGGATCACTTAATTTACTAGCTCCAGCCGCCGAACATAATAAGTTATCGGTTCTATACATTCTGGCTTCATATGTTGAGATATAGAACTTATCTACATGTTTATACCCAGGTAATGGAATTTCGGACAACATCATCCTAAATTTAGTGCCATTAAAATACAATTTATACCAATGTTCAGGCATCTCTGTCATAACGGCATAATCCAAATAGCTTCCACCCCATGAAAACTCATTATCCAAATATTCTTTAACTCCACCATCTCTATCCAAAAGATACCTTCTCATCTTACTCTGCACCGGCAACTCCCTATGCAGTTGCATATTACCTACTCTAATCCCATCAGGACTAGATGATGCAGTATCCCACTCAACACCATACGCATATCTTTCTTCTAGATCTGGTATATCTTCCCAAGCTGGAGACCATTCAGTAGAAATATCACAATATTCAAGTTTAATCTTATGGATGGTGGAAATTGATGTGCCAGTTTTAGGAGAACTAAATACAACCATATGTGTATTATCAGCTACTGCATCTCCGATATTAGTAATCCATTTAAAAGTCTTACTGGCCTTCCCATTTACAAAGTCAGTCTTACTGAACTGAGCCATAGAACCTACTGCACCAGTAGAGTTATATATAGTGAACATTTCCTTATCATCACCCAATTCTCCAAAAATAGTCAATGTTACTTGTGTTCCTTTAGATATCTGTTCAGTTAGCCAATAATCAGCCATCTCATACTTGGAATTACTCACCTCCTTCCCCGATCCCAGCAACAGGTTCCTCCCGTACACGGGAAGCTTATGATACTTGCCATCATTCATTAAAGCTTTTGATCCGTCACCTGCAGTATGTATTATTACTTCCTTAACATTAGGATCAGTAGAATTATTTGTAATACTTGCCTGTATAGAAATTCCATCAGTTACCGGAATTAAATAATCATTATTAACCTGAGTTTCCACATCTAAATTCTGACGTATCCACATTTGTATAGAACAATGATTAACCCCCATAGTTTGTTGCGCATAAAACCAAATAGAATTATCACCATTGGTGTTATATCCGCCAAAAAGACTTGATATATACTCACCATTATCTCTAATTGGGAGTGTATTAACAAAACCGTTTGGAACCTTCTCTAGTAATGTATTATAGTCTTCTTGAGATATAGATGGAGTATTGCCGTTTGCCACTTTCATGAAGATGTCAAACACTGTACAATCCGCTAAATCAGCTTTAGTAGCTAATTTATCATCTACATATTTTTTGTTAACGTCTACGGTAGGTATGGTAGGTTTACCAGTAAGATCGTTGTAACTACCAGATGTAGCTACAGTAGCCAATATTGGTTTATTCAATATCAATGCATCTCCTTCTGTAGCATTCCAATCGGCATTAACATTTACTTCGGCACCAGCAGCAATACCATTCAATTTTGTCTTATCTGAAGGCAACATCAAACCAGCTAAAGCTGTAGTAGATGCAGGAAGATTTAATTCTATATTTTCTACTACATTGGTTACCAAGTTCCTTTTATCCAGAGTAATAGAGATATCTGTTGCTGTAACATTCTTAGTAGCAGCTTCAATTACTTCATTGATGTTTGTAACTTTAGTTTTATCTGCAGTAACATAGTCATTAGTACTTAAGCTCTTACCTTCTACTTTATCAACTTTAGTATCAATAGCATTATATACCTCAGTAAAGTCAACTTCTGGTATATTTACTACAGACCATACACCATTTTGTCTAGCATACTGTGAACCATCTTTAGGTGCTTCTTCTACTAGTTCCTGATCATGATCACTACTTAAGTATGGTATTTTAACCCATTCCCCATTATATTTTACTTTAATTACCATAATTAAATATTAAATATTTGTTTGCCAATTGTTTTAGCTTCTGTTCTAAGTGTTTGAAAAGATTGCCATTCATCATATCTGGTAATAGGTTGACTGCCACTAAGCAATTGTTCAACCATATTAGATTTTAATGCTGCTTCCTCATCTGCACTATATCTAGTTCTGATAACCTTACTTACGAAAGAATCATAAGTTGGTTCTTCATTGAATTTTAATTCATAATAAGCATAACCATGTATATCTTCAGAATTAACTTCTTCAATATCCCATCTAACTGCCCATTCATTCATTCCTAGGTATTCTATTACTTCAGGTATATGATCACCTTGTACTTTCTTTAATTCCATAACTACTTAATAATTTTTGTCTATAATCTTTAAAATTATAAGATCTCGTAAAGCGATACCATAAATTATGACAGTTTCCATATTTACACCATCCCCAATAAGCTGCTAGTGATGCTAACCTCTTATTATTACTTTTATAACTTAATTTATGAATAAACTTCTTTTTGATATCTTTCCTGAGTAAAGTATGACCGTGGTAAAATACATAACCAATAAAATCTATACCTCTTACTTCTACAGGAAATATCTGCCAATTACGTTTTACTTTTAGTTTCAAGTTATCAGCTAGATATTCTTCAATCTTTTGTAAGCAATATCTTAAGTAATCTTTATCTGGGTGTAATATAACAATATCATCACAATACCTGTAATAATATTTTATTTTTAATACTTGTTTAATCCACCTATCGAACCAAGTCAAATTCAAATTTGCTGCAAATTGAGATATGTAATTTCCAATTGGTAAACCTTTTGGTGTAGAATAAACTACATGACGTAATAATCTTAATAGTTTCTTATCCTTAAATACCTTTTCAAATTGTGAGTATAACACATCTTGATCTACAGAAGGAAAGAACTTTTTAATATCTAATTTTAAACAATATTTTGTGCCTTCTTTATCAGCTTTTAAATCTCTTTTCAATCTCTTTACTCCATAATGAATACCTCTTCCTTTTAAACAGTTGAAGGTATCTGCAGTAAATCTATTAACAAGGTAAGGTTCTATAACATTCATTATAGCATGATGGACTATTCTGTCTGGATAATACGGTAGCCTATATATTTCTCTTTCTTTGTTACCACGATCGGCGATGATTATATATACGCAGTATTCCGAAGTACGATAAGTATCTTCTATTAATGCCTTTTGTAACCGGACCAGATTTTCATATGGGTTCCTGTCAAATTTCTTAACGCCGTATCTTTTAGTTTTACCTAGCCTAGCCTTCTTTTCAGCCCGGACCAGATTTTCATATGATATTATCCTGTTAAATAAATTGCCTATTCTTTTCATAAGCTATTTTGGTGGTAAGACCCGTTCGCACAATACTACTAGGGTCTCTTCAAAGCACCTGTTATCTTTTACATAGAGGTAAGGCTGATCTAAGTTCAACAAACATTTTTGTAGTTATCTGAAAGTATCTGTTAGTTCCAAAATTTCACTGATATTCGTCTATGAATTCGAGGATGCATTATTAGCATTAGCTATGAAGACTCTGCATTGAGAACCATTATCTGAATTACCTGACTGTTTTTTCAAGTATGAAATAATGTGACAGCAGTCTTACTATAAAGTCATCTCATAGTAATTCTTTTAGATCCCGCCCTTGTTATTAATATTTAATTATCTATATTACTCAGGACTATGCCTGCATTTTCTTAAATGTATCTGAATCAACTACAACGATCTTACCATAAAAGGCTAATCTTGCACCGAGATCCGCCCACGAAGTCGAGGAAGCATAACCAGCACTAGCCACGAAGACCCCGCACCGAGCACCCTCACCCGAACCACCCGACCGGAGAAAGATTCTATTTCCTGTTGGATTAAACC
>ULWF01019903.1_pt1 | contig 91550 bp, 61 predicted proteins | sample 1960081 | NCBI WGS metagenome assembly ULWF01 (sample SAMEA4835805, study PRJEB28245) | human gut metagenome | biome: gut microbiome; material: fecal sample | place: Denmark | collected 2008
ATTCCGGCAGATTGCAAATCAGCCGGCACATTAGCCTTGTTGGTTATTATCAATTGCTATACATTGGCAATAGCCACAGGACATTTGGATTTTTCACTCTTCGTTCTTCACTCTTCATTTAAATATGCTCTTCACTTCCGTAAGACGCACTACGTTTGCTAATGTGCCGGCTGATTTGCAATCTGCCGGAATTGAATATAAGGATCTGTGATCCGATTACTTCCTATTTTGCGTTGTCATGTAGTCTTATGCTAGCTCGGCATTCATATTTTCACTTTTAATTCTTAATTTTTAATTGCTCAAGCCTGCTTGCGCTTTTGCGCCTGCTCTTCGTTCTTCACTTAAAATTATATTATCGTCATTCCCAATTCTTCACACTCTTTTCTCATCTCTTCGGGCCAGATGCTGGCCTGTATCTCGCCTAAATGGGCTTTGTGGAGCAGCACCATGCACAGGCGGCTCTGCCCTATTCCGCCGCCGATGCTCAACGGCAGTTCACCGGCAAGGAGCTTTTTGTGGAAATACAGACTTGAGCGACGTTCCTGACCAGTGAGCTTCAGCTGGTGCAGCAGTGCTTCTTTGTCAACACGTATGCCCATTGACGACAGCTCTACGGCACGGGCGAGCGTGGGATACCAGATAAGGATGTCACCGTTGAGACCGTTGCGGCCGTCGCTGTTGGGCGTGGTCCAGTCGTCATAGTCGGGAGCGCGACCGTCGTGCGGCTTGCCTTCAGACAGGTTGCCGCCGATGCCAATGATGAACACGGCGCCATACTTCTTGCATATCAGGTCTTCACGTTCTTTCACGCTCTTGTCGGGATACATCTGCAGCAGGTCTTCGCTGTGGACGAAATGGATGTCGGAAGGCAGAAACGGCTTAAGAGCCGAATAATGCTCGCACACAAGATACTCGGTGCGGAGGATGGCGGCATAGATGCGGCGGACAACGCTTTTAAGGAAGTCGAGATTGCGCTCGGCGCGCGTCATAACCATCTCCCAGTCCCACTGGTCGACATAGAGCGAATGAAGATTGTCCAGCTCCTCGTCGGCCCTGATGGCGTTCATGTCGGTGTAGATTCCATAGCCCGGCTCAACGGCATACTCTGCCAGGGTGAGCCGCTTCCACTTGGCAAGCGAGTGGACCACCTCTGCCTGAGCGTCGCCAAGATCCTTAATGGGAAACGTCACGGGGCGTTCCGTGCCGTTGAGGTCATCGTTTATGCCAAGACCTTTAAGCACAAACAGCGGTGCTGTTACACGGCGGAGGCGAAGCTCCGTTGAAAGATTCTGCTGAAAAAAGTCTTTTATCATTTTTATGCCCTGCTCCGTCTGCCTGACGTTCAGCAGCGACTTATAGTCTACAGGCCTTATCAATTTGCTCATATTCTCTCTTATTAATCATAAAATACGGCAGCAAAGATAATAATTTATTATCAATATGCAACAATAATAGATAATTTATTGTCATTATTTCAATAAATACGCAGACAAAACAACACAAAGATCACAGAAAAGACACAAAGAAAACATAACCATAATTTATCTTACATATTGATTTAGCAAAATGGCATTAAACGGCGACAGAATAAGATTTAGGTGAAACAGTGCCATTTTTTGCGCAAAATTATGTGCAAAAATAAAATGCAGTACATCAGAAAGATATTGAGACATAATGCCTGTATGTGCAACAAGAGGAACGACGACGCAGTGCAAAAAGGCACAAACGGGAAGCCGAAAGACCGCAAATCAGAAGGCGAAAGACGGCATAACGCAAAGCGAAATATATAGTAATAAAACGGCAAAAGCATACCTTTTGCAGACCGACGGCCATAAACCGGCACTCAAAACACATGAAAACAGGCAACAAAAAGCGCAAAGCGGACCTACCATAATACTAATACGGCAACAAAAGCGCACATACACAATATGTCATTATGAAAGAACAGCACGCCATTTACTTACATTTTAACATCACACAAATCATCAGACAACAGCCCCCGACAGCCTGACCCGCATACACAAGGCGCTAACCGGGCGCAAAGACACAAAAAAGGGCCGGGGGCTGAAAGCCCGGCCCTGTCATCACAAGAAGAAAATTCAGCAACGCTTTGCTTATATTATGCAAAAAAAATATCTGTTCACGGCATTAAGCCTTGGCGCAAGCCATATGACGGCAGAGCCGCTGTCTACTTGCCTATCCATCCGAACATTCTGTCGGGATAGTTGGTTATGATGGCATTCACGCCCGCCTTAACCATCTTCTGCGCATCGGTCTTGGTGTCCACGGTGTAAGGAATGACGCGCATTCCGGCAGACTTTGCCTTTGCTACGAAGGCTGCGTTGACCATGGGATAGTCGGGACCGACGGCATAAGGCACAAAACCGAGCTTGGTCATGGCAGCATCATAGCCGCCCGATGTATTGTCTATCAGGTAGAGCAGGCGCATCTGCGGATACTTGGCATGGAGATACTTCAGCGTGCGCACGTCGAAGCTCTGCACGAGCAGGCGCGAACCGAGGTTGCGGGTGCTGAGAGCCTTTACACACTGGTCGGCAAAGGTCTTGTAGTCGGGCGTGAGTTTGCCGTCGAGAGCGGCGTCAGACTTGATTTCTATGGTGTATCTTACAGGCGCAAGGCGGTGCTGACGGCAGTAAGTTTCAACAGAATCGATGAGCGCCGTCACCATAGGCACATGGGTGTAGAGGCGCTTGCTGTCGTGGAAGGCAGGATCTTTTACGTTGCCTATGACCTTTGCCGAAAGCTGTTTCCATGTGAGCGAATAGATGGGATACTTCTGTCCGTAGCCTTTGACATAGGGATCGTGCGAAACCACCACTACCCCGTCCTTGGTTACGTGCAGGTCCATCTCAAGGTCGGTTACGCCGAGCTTCACGGCATTGAGCATTGCCTCGATGGTGTTCTCGGGATAAAGTCCGGCACCTCCGCGGTGAGCTATGACAGAGACGCGAGGTCTGATGACGTCAGAGACGGTGCGGCCGAAGCGGTTGGTCATAACCACCTTTATCTCCTTATAGTTGCCCGCGGGCTTGCATCTGAACAGGTGCGACGTGTTGGCGGGGCGTCCGGCAGCAAGCGTGCGCGAGCCAAACTCAAAGTCGACGCCCGTGAAGCGCTGCATGGTGCCCATCAGCTTGCCGTCCTGATACCACTCAACCTTGCATGCAGGGTCGTAGTCCCAGATGTTGGCAACGACATATCCGGGCTGCGTGCCGAAGTCGCCCTTGTCGTAGAGCGTCATCTGGCGCGAGAAGGGGAAGCCCGTGGCCTTATACTGCCACTCGACGCTGCTTCCGTTGACATCTACCACCATATATCCGTTAGGCGCTCCGCAGCGGTTTAGCCATCCGTTCCACCATGCTCCGCTGGCAGCTCCTATGTTGTGCTGATAGAGGTTGCTGTTGACCACCACGTTCTGAAAGTAATGGGTATGGCCGCAGAACACATGCACCTTGTAGCCCTCGAGCAACTTCTGCAGCGAGGCAGCCCCGCGCATGTTCTGGGCAGGGTCGTCCTTGTTCCATGCGGCGGCGTGCATGTTGAGGATGACGAGCGAGCCCTTGGGCACAAACTTAAGGTCGTTGGCGAGCCAGCGCAGCTGATTCTCCGTGAGCGTCTCAACATACGCTTTGTTGCCTTTATAGTTGATGTTCTTCAGCGTAACGACGTGAGCCTTGCCTATGTTGAACGAATAGTCGGTAGGTCCGAACACAGCCGCATAGGCCATCTCGCCGTAGGCTCCGGCACCAAGGCGCGCGTTGTTGAGTCCCTTGTAGCGCTTGTCGAAGTCGTGGTTGCCGATACACTGAAACATGGTTATCTTCATGTTCTTGAACGACGCTGCATAGCTGCGCAGCAGCGGCAGGTTGTCGAACACGATGTCGCCCACGGTGATGCCCACCACCTCGCGCGTCTTGCTCAGCGAGTCGACCACGGCACGCATGTCGGGCACCAGTTCGGTGTTCCATCTCTTCATGTCGGCAGCATCGAGCATCTGAGGGTCGGATATGGCTATGTAGCTGAACCTGTCGGCAGGCTTGGTGCGCTTTTCGAGCACAAAGTTGCAGCTCTTAGAGCTTACGGCCGTCCTGACGGGCACGTAGAAGCCGGAGGCTATGCCGTTCTTGGAAGGCAGCTTGTAGGCAGCCGGCGTGGAGATGCTTATAAACTTGCTGACAAACGTGTCGGTGCGCAGCGTCCAGTAGCCATTGGCGTCTGTACGTGTGAAGGCCATGCCGTTGTTGACCACCACTCCGCTGATGCCCCTGCCCGCCTTGTCGGTAACGCGGCCCTTTACGGTAAACACGTTCACACTGGCCTGACCATTGCTCAGAAGCATCATGGTGGCCATAAGGAATAAACATATTCTCAACTTCATAGGCTTTATGTTTTTGTTTTTATACGTTCGCTCTCTGTTATGCCGCACCCGTCATCGGCAGACAACGCCCTGCAACGTGCCGCTGCATAGGCAAAACACGCACACGCCATACTGCAAAACTGCGGCTGCGGGCGGCGCAAATCCGGCGGCTTGTAAATTTTTGTACAAAATTACCAAAATATGTTTACATTGATGATGCATAAGAGGTTCAATTGCTTTAAAAAAGTATAACAAAAACATTTCTGCCGTGAAAAAGCCGTCAGAATGACCGATTTTTATGTCTGTCAGGCACATAGGGGCACTGACGGCACGGCACAATAAGGAGAAGAAAAGATGAAAACTGGCTACGGAGGAGAAGAAAAGCACGCATTGTTACAATAAAAAATTTAAAGTTACATTAATTAATATGATTACAAACCTAAAATCTGAGCGTCATAACATAAACAAGAAAAACTGAAATGAGAAAACTTTTTTTGTCTGCCATCGTTATGTTGACAACGACGGCACCAAATCTTTCTTACGCGAAAGACATTTACGTTTCCACATCATTCCATGAGCCGGCCAACGAAGGCCTGCGCTTTATCTACAGCTATGACGGACTGAGATGGGACACCATACAGGGCACATTCCTGCGCCCGGCGGTAGGAGAACAGAAGGTGATGCGCGACCCTTCGATAGTGAAAGGACCCGACGGCACGTTCCATCTGGTATGGACATCGAGCTGGAAGGGCGACAAGGGTTTTGGTTATGCATCATCAAAAGATCTTATCCACTGGAGCAAGCCAAGACTGATAAACGTCATGACAGACCCTACAACGGTGAACGTATGGGCACCGGAACTGTTCTACGACGACGTGAAGAAGCAGTACATGATTATATGGGCATCATGCATACCGGGCAAGTTTCCCGACTATAAGGAAGACCACTACAACAATCACCGTCTGTACTACGTTACGACAAAGGACTTCAAGAAGTTCAGCAAGGCCAAGGTGCTTATCGACCCAGACTTCAGCAGCATTGACGCCACTCTCGTAAAGAGAGGCAAGGACGACTACGTGATGGTGCTGAAAGACAACTCGAGAGACCAGCGCAACATCAAGGTGGCTTTTGCCAAGTCGCCCTACGGCCCATGGAGCAAGGCGTCGGAGCCGTTCACAGAGAGCTTCTGCGAAGGTCCGTCAACGGCAATGGTCAACGGATGGTATTACATCTACTACGACTCTTACCGCCACGGCATATACGGAGCGGCAAGGACAAAGGACTTCAAGAACTTCCAGGACCAGACGGGTGCCGTAAAGTTCCCTGTAGGACACAAGCACGGAACGGTGTTCATGGCCGACGAGGAAATTGTGAAGAACCTGATAAAGGAGAACCGCGACGCCGTTCACTACACCGGAACGACCGTGGCAACGCCTGCACGACATGACGGCGGACTGTCGCCCGTGGTTGGCGTACACAGCATTCAGACTATGAGAGGAGAACAGGGATGGCTCTATAACCATCAGCCCATGATGGCATACTGGAAAGGCAAGTTCTACATGCACTACCTGACCGACCCGAGAAGCGAGCATGAGCCGCCCGGAAAGACCATGCTGCAGACTTCTGTAGACGGATACAAATGGACTAAGCCCGTTGAGCTGTTCCCTGAATACAACGTGCCCGACGGATACACCAAGCCGACATGGCCGGGCGTTGTGGCAAAAGACCTGAAGGCCATCATGCACCAGCGCGTGGGCTTCTATGTGTCTAAGAGCAACCGCCTAATTGCAATGGGCAACTACGGCGTGGCCCTCACTCCGAAAGACGACCCCAACGACGGCAACGGAATAGGCCGCGTTGTAAGAGAGATAAAGGCCGACGGAACATTCGGTCCTATATACTTTATATATTATAACCACGGATTTAACGAAAAGAACACCGACTATCCTTACTACAAGAAAGCAAAGGACAAGGAATTTGTTAAGGCCTGCGACGAGATTCTGGCTAACCCGATGTACAGAATGCAGTGGGTTGAAGAGGCTGACAGAAACGACGAGATACTGCCGCTGAAGACTCCTTACAAGGCGTTCAGCGGATACACCCTGCCCGACGGACGCAAGGTGGGACTGTGGAAGCACGCGCTGACAAGCATAAGCAGCGACGGCGGAAACACATGGAGAGAACCGGCAAAGAGAGCTCACGGCTTTGTGAACTCTAACGCGAAGATATGGGGACAGCGCCTTTCTGACGGCACTTATGCCACTGTATATAACCCGGCTGAATATCGCTGGCCGCTGGCTATATCGCTGAGCAACGACGGACTGGAATACACAACGCTCAACCTGGTGAACGGCGAGGTTACGCCTGAACGCCACTGGGGCAACTACAAGAGCTACGGACCGCAGTATACACGAGGCATACTGGAAGGCAACGGAACACCGCCGGACAAGAACCTGTGGGTTACTTACAGCAACAACAAGGAAGACATGTGGGTGTCGTGCATACCCGTGCCTGTAAAGATAAAGGCTACAGAACATGCAGGAGGCAGCTTCAGCAAATATGCCAAGCTGCAGGACATGAAAGACTGGAACATCTACTCGCCGCTGTGGGCACCCGTAACGCTCAACGGCGAATGGCTGACGCTGAGCGACAAGGATCCGTATGACTACGCCAAGGTGGAGAAACTGATACCGGCTACGAAGGAGCTTACTGTAGACTTCGACGTTAAGCCCGCACAGAACGACCACGGACAGCTCAACATAGAGTTCCTTGACGACAAGGGCAACATGTGCGCCCGCATCGTGCTCGACTCTGCAGCAACAATGAAGGTAAAGGGCGGAGCGCGCTATGGCGGCATGCTGAAGCACTATGACGCCGGACAGACATATCATATCACAGCCAAGCTGTCGGTAGACGGACATGTGGGAACATACTTCGTGAACGGCAAGAAGGCAACGGCACGTATGTTCGACACGCCCGTTGACGCCATAACACGAATAGTATTCCGCACAGGCGACCTGTTCACTGAGCCGAGCATTGAGACTCCTGCCGACCAGTATGTTGACATGCCGCGTGCCGACGAGCAGGACAAGCTGGCATCTTTCGCTATTGCAAACGTAAAGACTGTATCGGCAGACGCCGACTCAGCATCAACAGTGCTGAAGTATGACGACTTCGCACACTATGCCGAATACTTCAACAACATGGAGGACGAGAACATCGTTACGGACATACCTAACAGCAAGTCGTCTGAATGGATGAGCAAGAACATTCCTCTGTTTGAATGTCCCGACAAAGACATGGAGGAGATCTACTATTTCCGCTGGTGGTCGCTGCGCAAGCACATCAAGCGCACTCCTGTAGGACTGGGCATGACCGAATTCCTCGTTCAGCGCTCTTATGCCGACAAATACAACCTCATTGCCTGCGCAATAGGACATCACGTGATGGAGACACGCTGGCTGCGCGACTCGACATATCTGCACCAGATACTGAACACATGGTATCGCGGCAACAACGGCAAGGCAATGCAGAAGATGAACAAGTTCAGCTCATGGAACCCTGCTGCCATATATGAGGCTTACAAGGTGCTTGGCGATACATCGTTCGTAATGGCGCTGAAACCGTCGCTCGAAGAGGAATACGCACGCTGGAAGAGCACCAACCGACTGAAGAGCGGACTCTACTGGCAGGGCGACGTGCAGGACGGAATGGAAGAGAGCATCAGCGGCGGAAGACGCAAGCAGTATGCACGTCCGACAATAAACAGCTACATGTACGGCAACGCAATGGCTCTGGCAGAACTGAACAAGCTGGCAGGCGACACCAAGAAGGCGAAGGAATACACAATGGAGGCCGACACGATAAAGAACCTGATACAGACAAATCTGTGGAGCGAGAAGCAGTCGTTCTTCGAAACTATGAGAGGCGACACTCTGGCTGCCGTGCGCGAGGCCATAGGATTTATTCCATGGTATTTCAACCTGCCTGACGCAAAGAAATATGACGAGGCATGGAAACAGGTGGAGGACGAGGAAGGATTCTCAGCTCCCTACGGACTTACAACGGCAGAGAGAAGACATCCTGAATTCCGCTCGCACGGAGTGGGACGCTGCGAATGGGACGGCGCCGTATGGCCTTTCGCAACAAGCCAGACGCTTACAGCCATGGCAAACTACATAAACACATATCCCGAGCCTGTTGTTGGCGACTCTACATTCTTCAAACAGATGAAGCTGTATGTTGAGAGCCAGCACCACAGAGGACGCCCGTATATCGGCGAATATCTCGACGAGAAGAACGGAGCATGGCTGATGGGCGACCGCGAGCGCAGCAGATACTACAACCACTCTACATTTGCCGACCTCGTGATAACCGGTATAGCAGGACTAAGACCGCAGGCCGACGGCAGCATTGTTGTTAATCCGCTCATACCGGAAGGCACATGGAACTACTTCTGCCTGGACAACATAAGCTATCGCGGAAACAACATAGCCATCGTCTACGACAAGGACGGACAGCGCTATCACCAGGGCAAGGGTCTCATGCTCTTCGTTAACGGCAAACTGGCCGCCAAGAGAGACGGTCTGGGTAAACTGACTTATAAAATAAACAAGAAATGAAACATGTTATAATTCCGGCACTTATGCTACTGAGCATGAGTGCCGGAGCTCAAACTTTTGAAAACAAATTTACAAGACCGCTGAGCGACGTGCTCAACGACGTGTCGGCAAGATTCGGAATAAGACTGAAATACAACGTTGACACAACAGGACTGAAACTGGCGTATGCCGACTTCCGCGTGCGTCCCTACTCTCTCGAAGAGACTCTCAACAACATATTGTCGCCCTTCGACTTCAAGGCTGTTAAGCAGAACGACAAGCTGTATAAGATAAAGCCTTACGAATATCCGCGCAGACAGCCCGAAGACGGACAGAAGATGATAAGCTGGCTGACATCGCTTTACAACAATAAAACAGAATGGGAGGCACGACGCGACACGCTGCGCAAGGAAGTGAGAGAGCGCCTCGGCATAGACAAGCTGCTGCCGCTCTGCTCTAAGGAGAAACCCGAATACTCGAAGATAAGGAAGTTTGACGGATATACCGTGCAGAACTTCAGACTGAAGACAGCGAACGGCCACACTGTGTGCGGCTCTATCTATGCCCCGACGAGCAAGGGAAAGCATCCGCTGATAATATGCCCCAACGGACACTTCAGCAACGGACGCTACGGCAAGGTGCAGCAGCTGAGACTGGGCACGCTGGCACGCATGGGCGCGATATGTGTAGACTATGACCTGTGGGGATGGGGCGAATCAGCCGACGAAGTTGGCAGCAAGGCACACCAGACACCTGAGGCTCACGTGATGCAGGCATTAAACGGTATAAGGATACTCGACTGGATGATACAGCGCAAGGACGTTGACACCAAGCGCATAGGCGTAAACGGAGGCTCGGGCGGCGGCACTCAGACCGTGCTGCTGACAGTGCTCGACGACAGATTTACGGCTGCCAACCCTGTGGTGAGCGTATCGTCGTGGTTCGACGGCGGATGTCCGTGTGAGAGCGGAATGCCGATACAGCTGGCAGGAGGAGGCACATGCAACGCCGAACTGGCTGCAATGTTTGCCCCGAAGCCAATGATGCTGGTGAGCGACGGCGGCGACTGGACATCGACAACGCCCGAACTGGAATATCCTTACCTGCAGCGCATATACGGATTCTATGGTGCTACCGACAAGGTGAGCAACATCCACCTGCCGAAAGAGCGCCACGACTTCGGCGACAACAAGCGCAACGCTGTATATAAATTCTTTATTGACACCTTCAACCTCGACGCATCAAAGCTCGACGAGAGCAAGGTTACGATTGAAGACGAGAACGCACTAAGATTTACACCTAAGAAATAAATGAAAAAAACACTACTAAAGACAACATTGCTGGCGGCCGTATGCCTGATGACAACAACAGAGGGAATGGCCGAAAACAAGCATGTGCTGTGGTATGACAGACCGGCATACACATGGACAGAGGCCCTGCCGATAGGCAACAGCCGCCTGGGCGCCATGATATACGGCACGCCGGGCTCTGAGCGTCTGCAGCTCAACGAAGAGACAATATGGGCAGGAAGGCCCAACAACAACGCCAACCCGGAGGCAAAGGAGTATCTGCCGAAGGTGAGACAGCTGGTGTGGGAAGGCAAATACAAGGAGGCGCAGGACCTGGCCACGGCACACGTGCAGGCAAACACCAACAGCGGTATGCCTTATCAGCCGTTTGGCGACCTGTATATCAACTTCCCGGGCAACGGCGAGTACACCAACTACTACCGCGAACTGAGCCTTGACTCTGCCCGCGCCATAACGAGATACACAAGCAACGGCGTAACATATCAGAGAGAATACATTTCGTCGTTCGACGGAAACGTAATAGCCATACACCTCACTGCAAGCAAGAAGGGCATGATAACCTGCAACGCGCAGATGACATCGCCGCAGCAGGACGTAACCATTAAGTCGGAAGGCAACGAGATTGTGCTGAGCGGCATAAGCGGATGGCACGAAGGACAGAAAGGCAAGGTAACATTTACCGGCAGGGCTACGGCTACAGTAAAAGGCGGAAGCATGAGCAGCCGCGACGGCGTATTGCAGATAAGCGGTGCCGACGAGGCTACAATATATCTGACAATAGCCACAAACTTCAACAGCTATAAGGACATCAGCGGCAACGACACGCTGCGCTCTGAGACGGCTCTGAAAGAGGCACTGACGAAGGACTTCAGCACGATGAAGGCCGCACACGTAAAGAAATACAAGGCTCTGTATGACCGCGTGAAGCTCGACCTCGGCAAAGACGCATTTGCGTCAACCACAACCGACAAGCGCGTGGAGCTGTTCAAGAAGCAGACCGACCTGCATCTGGTTGAGACCTACTTCCAGTTTGGCCGCTATCTGCTGATATGCACCTCGCAGCCGGGCACACAGCCGCCCACGCTGCAGGGTATATGGAACGACAAGATGCTGCCGTCGTGGGACAGCAAATATACATGCAACATCAATCTTGAGATGAACTACTGGCCGGCAGAGTCGACCAACCTGACCGAACTCAACGGTCCGCTGTTCAGTCTTATCAAGGACGTGAGCGAGACAGGACACAAGTCGGCCGACATAATGTACGGTGCCGACGGATGGGTGCTGCATCACAACACCGACATCTGGCGCGTAACGGGAGCCATAGACAAGGCTCCGTCGGGTCTGTGGCCTACAGGCGGCGCATGGATGTGCCAGCATCTGTGGGAGCATTATCTCTACACAGGCGACGTGAAGTTCCTCGAGAGCGTATATCCGATAATGGAGAATGCGGCACGCTTCTTCAATCAGATTATGGTGCGCGAGCCTAAGAACAACTGGTGGGTTATCTGCCCCAGTCTGTCGCCCGAGAATCAGCACCCCTACAAGGCAACAACTGCCGCAGGCGTAACGATGGACAACCAGCTGCTCTACGACCTGTTCAATCACGTAATTGACGCTGCCGACATACTGGGCAAGACCAAGACGGCTACAATAATCGACAGTCTGAAGCAGAAGCTCACAGAGATGGTGCCCATGCAGACAGGCCGCTGGGGACAGCTGCAGGAATGGATGGACGACTGGGACAATCCGGAGGACGTGCACAGACACGTGTCTCATCTGTACGGACTCTTCCCGAGCAATCAGATTTCTCCGTTCCGCACACCCGAACTCACAGCCGCTGCACGCAAATCACTCATACACCGCGGCGACCCGTCTACGGGATGGAGCATGGGCTGGAAGGTGTGTCTATGGTCACGACTGCTCGACGGCAACCACGCATGGAAGCTAATCGGCGACCAGCTGACACTGGTGCGCAACGAGAAGAAGAAGGGCGGAACTTATCCTAACCTCTTTGACGCACACCCGCCATTCCAGATTGACGGCAACTTTGGCTGCACGGCCGGCATAGCAGAGATGCTCATGCAGAGCCACGACGGCTTTGTCTATCTGCTGCCTGCCCTGCCCGACGCATGGAAAGACGGCTCCGTAAGCGGACTGAAGGCGCGCGGAGGCTTTGAGGTGAGCATGACATGGAAGGACAACAAGATAACAAAGACAACTGTTAAGTCGGAACTTGGCGGCAACCTGCGCATACGTTCGGCTGTGCCTCTGAAGGGCAAGGGCCTGAAGGCTGCAAAGGGCGAGAACAAGAACAGACTGTTTGAAACTCCAACGGACATCCGTCAGAAGATAAACTATCCTGACGCCATCGAGAAGATGCCGGAGGCTGAGAAGACATATCTGTATGACATAAGCACCAAGAAGGGCGCAGTGTACACATTTGAAGCAGAATAATATATGTGGCGGAATATGGGAAAAACAGAACAAAGCCCATATTTCCGCCACTTTACGTATATAAGCCGGGCATGGCCAAGCGGCACAAAATCGGCCATGAAGCAACCGGCTCTGCAACCTACTGATATTCAATGGGTTGCAAAAGGCTACCTTTAACATCGCAAAAGGCGGCCTTTTGGCGTGTAAAAGACCATGTTTCGCAACGCAATATGCCGTCTTTCACAACGCAACGGCGATAAGCTGGAACATTAAGAGGCAAAAGCAACTTTACAAAACTAATTGAAAAGTGATTGCAAACCTTATGAATTAACCGAGAAAAAGAATAATATTAACTAACAAAAATCAATAAAAAAGTAGTATGAATAAAAGCAGAATACTATTTATCGCAACCCTGCTGCTCAGCACTTTGGCAATAAATGCGGCAGGCAAAATCTACAAGCCGTGGAGCAACGGACGGCTCGTGGTGTCTGAGAACAACCGTTACATAGTGCACGAAAACGGACAGCCGTTTTTCTGGATGGGCAACACGGCATGGCTGCTGCCCGAACGTCTTAACCGCGAGGAGGCTGAATATTTCCTCGAGAAAGACCGTCTGGCAGGATATAACGTAGAGCAGATACAGGTGCTCAACGCCATCCCCACGTTCAACGTGTATGGTCATGCTGCCAACAACGCCGAGTTCGACTTCAGCAAGGTGTCTAAGCCGGGTGTCTACGGCTACTGGGAGCATCTCGACTATATCGTAGACGTGGCTGCCAACAACGGCATCTACATCGCCATGGACTGCATCTGGGGCTCTATGATCGACAAGATGGACGTAAAGAAGGCAGCCGCTCTTGGCAAATTTCTGGGCGAGAGATACAAGGACAAGCCTAACATTATATGGATGATCGGCGGCGACATCATGGGCGACAAGAAGCCTGAGGTGTGGGACGCAATGGCAAGAGCCATAAAGAAGGTGGACAAGAACCACATCATGACCTTCCACCCGAGAGGACGCACGACGTCGGCATGGTGGTATAACGACCGCGAGTGGATGGACTTCAACATGTTCCAGAGCGGACACCGCCGCTACGGACAGCGCAACGGCGACGGCGACTACACTATTAAGGAGAACACCGAGGAGGACAACTGGCGCTATGTTGACATGAGCTTTGAGAAGAAACCGCTGCGCCCTGTTATCGACGGCGAGCCTTCATACGAGGACATTCCGCAGGGACTTCATGACTTCTCGGCTCCGCGATGGATGGACTACGACGTACGCCGCTATGCTTACTGGGCTGTATTCGGCGGAGCTTTCGGCCACACCTACGGCCACAACTCTGTGATGCAGTTTATACGTCCGGGCCTTAAGGCATCGTTCGGCGCAGAGAAACCTTGGTGGGAGGCAATGGAAGATCCGGGCTACAACCAGATGAAGTATCTCAAATGGCTCATGCTTAGCTTCCCGTTCACAGAGCGCGTGGCTGACCAGAGCATCATCTCAGGACAGAACGGCGAGCGCTACGACCGCATAATAGCTACTCGCGGCAACGACTATCTGCTCGTATACAACTACAGCGGCAAGCCCATGAGCATCGACCTGACAAAGATAAGCGGCGCAAAGAAGAACGTATGGTGGATGAATCCGGCCGACGGCAAGCTGACTTATCTCGGCGAATATGACAGCAAGGTCGTTGAGTTTACTTACGATGCAGCCTATCTGCGCGGCAGCGACCGTGTGCTTATTGCCGTTGATTCAAGCAAGAATTATATCGGCAAGACTGACGTAATGCTGAAGGAAAAGAACTAAGAATTTAAGAAGTAAGAGTTAAAATAAGTGCTCTAAAGAGAAGAACAAAGGAAGTTAGCGGATTGAAAATCCTTATACTTAATTCCGGCGGATTACAAATCCGCCGGCACATTAGCTAACGTAGTGCTCGCGAGAAAAAGCTACAAGGCATTTGGATTTTTCACTCTTCACTTTTCGTTCTTCACTTAAAAATGCTACTTTAACTACAAAAAATATATTATGTATAGAAAAATATTATTGGTGGCCCTGGCCTTGTGTCTATGCATGACGGCTCCCGCGGCAAAGAAGAAGAACGGACGTAAGGCGTCGTTCCCCGTTGCCGTGACCGGACTGAAGACGGAGCGCATGGTCAACCCGATGAGCATCGACACGCCACAGCCGCGGCTGGGATGGATGATAACATCGGACGAGAACGACGTGATGCAGACGTCGTGCCGCATAATCGTAGCCTCAACACCCGAAAAGGCCGCAAAGCTTGAGGGCGACCTCTGGGACGCAACGCTCGAGGGCGACCAGTCGCAATGGATAAGATATGCGGGCAAAGAGCTGCGCAGCAACACGCCATGCTATTGGCGCGTGAAGGTTACAACGACAAAAGGCGAGTCTGACTGGAGCGAGACGGCAATGTGGAACGTCGGACTGCTCAACGAAGCCGACTGGAGCGGACAGTGGATTGGTCTGGAGAAGGCCATGCCGTGGGACGTTGAGGACGTGCACAGCAAGCTCAGCTCGCGCTATCTGCGCACCGAATTCGACCTTGACAAGCCCGTAAAGCGTGCTACGCTCTACATCAGCGGACTGGGCATGTATGAGGCATACATCAACGGACAGAAGGTGGGCGACCAGGTTCTTGCGCCTGCTCCTACCGACTATCGCAAGACGGTGCTGTATAATGCGTTCGACGTTACGCAGATGCTGACCGCCAAGAACGCCATTGGCGTAACTCTTGGCAACGGCCGCTTCTACACCATGCAGCAGAAGAAGAAGCCTTACAAGATAGCCAACTTCGGCTATCCCAAGCTCCGTCTTAACCTCGTCATTGAGTTTGCAGACGGCAAGAAGAAGGTTATCTCGTCGAGCAACAAATGGAAACTGAATCCCGACGGTGCGATACGCTCCAACAACGAGTACGACGGCGAGATATATGACGCCCGCAAAGAACTGGGCGCATGGACTTCTGTGGGCTACGACGACTCTAAATGGATGGCGGCAGAGCGCGTGGGCATACCTACGGGAACGCTGCGCGGAGCAATGAGTCCCAACATGAAGGTGGTGAAGACCATGAAGCCCGTGAGCGTAACTAAGCGCGGCAAGGGCTACATCATAGACATGGGACAGAACATGGCGGGCTGGATTAAGCTGCGCATCGGCGGCGTAAATGCCGGCGACAGCGTGAAGATTCAGTATGCCGAGAAGCTCAACGAGGACGGAAGTCTGTTCACAAAGAACCTGCGCAACGCGTTTACAACCGACTATTATGTTGCTGCCGGCAACGAGGACGGCCGCTGGTGGGCACCTACGTTTGTATATCACGGTTTCCGTTATGCCGAGATTACTGGTCTTGACAACGTAACTGCTGACGGCATTATAGGCGAAGTGGTAAGCGACGAGATGGAACTGACAGGCACGTTTGAATGTGCCGACACCATACTCAACAAGGTTTACAATAACGCCATGTGGGGCATCCTGGGCAACTATAAGGGCATGCCCGTCGACTGTCCGCAGCGCGACGAGCGTCAGCCGTGGCTTGGCGACCGTGTGCGCGGATGTTTCGGCGAGGCTTTCATATTCAACAACAACGCTCTCTATGCCAAATGGGCACGCGACATAACCGAGGCTCAGCGTGAAGACGGCTGCATACCCGACGTGGCTCCTGCCTACTGGAACTATTATTCTGACAACATAACATGGCCTTCTGCCCTGCCCTTCTCGCTCGAGATGATGTATAACCAGTATGGCGACGCCGAACCTATGAGCCGCTACTACGGCAACGTGAAGCGCTGGCTCGGCCACATGAAGTATCAATACGGCAAGGACGGACTGATGCCGCGCGACAAATACGGCGACTGGTGCGTGCCGCCTGAGGACATAAAGCTGATACACAGTCGCGACCCCAAGCGCGTAACCGACGGCACTCTCATTGCTACGGCCTACTATTACAGACTGAACAAGATGATGGAGAGGTTTGCCAAGATTCTTGACAAGCCGGCCGACGCTGCTGAGTTCAGCGCAGAGGCAGCGCGAGTGAAGGATGCTTTCAACAAGAAGTTCCTCACCATAAACCGCAACACGGCTGAGGTGCCGGGCCTTATGCTCTATCCCGACAGCACGTTCTACGGCAACAACACGGTAACGGCCAACCTTCTTCCGCTGGCGTTCGGCATGATTGACGACGACTATGTGCGCGGCGAGGTTGAGAAGAACATCATACACAACATCATCACCCTTAACAAGGGAGCCATATCTTGCGGCGTGATAGGCGTGCAGTGGCTTATGCACGGACTAACCGACATGGGCCGCGGCGACATGGCATGGCTGCTGGCAACCAACAAGAAGTATCCGAGCTGGGGCTACATGGCCGAACATGGAGCCACAACGATATGGGAACTGTGGAACGGCGACACTGCCAATCCGTGGATGAACAGCGGCAACCACGTCATGCTGCTTGGCGACCTTGTGTCGTGGATCTATGAGGATGTGGCAGGCATTAACTCTGACGAGAACAAGCCGGGCTTTAAGCATATCGTGATGAAGCCTGCGTTCAACGTCGACGAGATTGACGACATCAACGCTTCTTACAAGTCAATCTACGGCACAATAGTAAGCCGCTGGCACAAGAAGGCAGGCAAGCTGATATGGCACGTCGAGATTCCGGCAAACACCACTGCCGAACTGCACATGCCCGACGGCAGCATCAGGAACATCGGTTCGGGCAAATACGACATTACTGCCGACATGCCCATGACCGGCAAAGCCGTAGTTTCTGACGAGTTTCTGTATAAGTCGGCATCATTCCCCGAGTGCCATTCTGCCACGATAGCCGAGACAAGCAAGGGCGACCTTGTGGCAACTTACTTCGGCGGAACAAAGGAGCGCAACCCTGATGTGTGCATCTGGGTGAGCCGCAAGCCTAAAGGCTCTACAGAATGGCTGGCGCCTCAGCTCGTGGCCGACGGCGTGTTCAAGACAGGAAGTGAGGAAGCTAAGTTGGCTGGTCTGTCAGGACTCGACAGCACCAACGCCCCGGCTGCCAAAGGACCTATACTCGACAAGAAGATAAGAAAGAATCCTGAGGGCTATCAGCGCAAGGCCTGCTGGAATCCGGTGATATATCAGATTCCCGGAGGCGACCTTGTTATCTACTTCAAGATTGGCAACAAGGTGGCTGACTGGACCGGCTGGATGGTACGCTCTAAGGACGGCGGCAAGACATGGAGCAAGCGCGAGCCGCTGCAGGAGGGCTATCTCGGTCCGATAAAGAACAAGCCCATAATGAGCAAGGGCCGCATCATTGCGCCTACAAGTATTGAGGAAGGCGGATGGCGTCTGTATTTTGAATACTCTGACGACATGGGCAAGACATGGAAACGCACCGACTTTGTCAAGGCCGACGAGGGCGTAAAGGCCATTCAGCCGGCTGTAATGGTGCTCAGCGACGGCCGACTGGCAGCCGTGGCACGCACACGCAGCGAGCACATAGGCATAACCTACAGCTCAGACAACGGACTGACATGGAGCAAGCTGCAGCTTATTGACACTCCAAACAATAATAGTGGCCTTGATGCCGTTACATTAAAAGACGGCTCTCATGTGCTTATCTGCAACGACCGCCCGATACCCAAGGGCATAAAGAACGGCAAGGGAGCGCGCACTCCGCTGTCGGTGATGAAATCAGACAATGGTGTTGACTGGAAACACTGGATAACGCTCGAGGAGTCGCCCGTAAGCCAGTATTCTTATCCTTCGATAATCCAGACATCCGACGGTAAGATTCACTGCATCTACACATGGCGCCGTCAGCGCATCAAGCATGTGGTGATAGACCCTAAGGTGTCTGCCGAATAACTTTAAAGACACACCCGCAACCGCGAGCCATGGGAATGTACACGAGGCAGACGGCCGCAGTGATATTGCACCATGCCCGGTGCGGGTTTTCTTTTTATCAAAGCATCAATTTAATCAGCATAGCATGAAAAAGATTTTTCTTTTATTATTGTTGTTCGTCTCGCTGACGGCCGGAGCCTACAAAGGCTCTTCTGTGGCAGGGCTCTTCCCCCTGCAGGGCAGCGGACGCGTTATCTACAACTTCAACCAGGGCTGGCGCTTCCATCTTGGCGACGCTCAGGGTGCCGCTGCTGCCGACTTTGACGACAGCAGTTGGCAGGTGGTGTGCGCTCCTCACAGCGTAAGGCTAGAGCCTGCCGAGGCAAGCGGCTGCCGCAACTATCAGGGCATTGCCTGGTATCGCAAGCATTTCACAGTGCCTGCCGACATGAAGGGCAAGGACATCACGCTGCACTTTGAGGCCATAATGGGCAAGCAGGAGGTGTATGTCAACGGCAGAAAAGTGAAAGAGCATCTGGGCGGATATCTGCCCATAACCGTCAACCTGACCGAACAGGGCATAAAAGCCGGCGACAAGTGCGTCGTGGCGGTAAAGGCCGACAACAGCGACGACAAGACTTATCCGCCGGGAAAGAAGCAGACGGCTCTCGACTTCTGCTATCATGGCGGTATGTATCGCGACGTGTGGCTCATAGGCAAGTCGCCCCTGGCAATAACCGACGCGCTCGAGGCCAACAAGGTGGCTGGCGGCGGCATTTTCCTTCACTATGACAACATATCTGAAAAGAGTGCCGACGTGTTTGTTAACGTCGAAGTTGGCAACACATCTGCCTCAGCGGCTCAGCCCACGGTGGCCGTGGTGGTGAAAGACAAGAGCGGAAAGCGCATCAAGTCGGTTACAAAGAAGATTAAGGTTGGCGCCAAGTCGAACGCTACGGCATATCTTGCCATGAAACTGAAAGACCCTGAGCTGTGGTCGCCCGAGTCGCCCTATCTCTACAACGTCGAGATAAACATAATGCAGGGCGGCAAGAGCGTAGACGGCGGCATGGTGCGCATGGGCATCCGCAAGGCCGAGTTCCGCGGAAAGGACGGCTTTTGGCTCAACGGCAAGCCTTATCATCAGCTTGTAGGCGGCAACCGTCATCAGGACTTTGCCTACGTAGGCAACGCCATGCCCAACAGTCAGCAGTGGCGCGACGCCAAGCGCCTGCGCAAGGCCGGCATGGTGATTGTGCGCTGTGCCCACTACCCCATGGACCCTGCCTTCATGGATGCCTGCGACGAGCTTGGTCTCTTTGTCATCGTGCCCACTCCGGGCTGGCAGTACTGGAACAAGGATCCGCACTTTGGCGAACTTGTTCATGAGAACACGCGCAACATAATACGCCGCGACCGCAACCACACCTGTGTGCTGATGTGGGAGCCCATACTCAACGAGACACGCTATCCCGAAGACTTCGCCATCAAGGCGCTGCAGATAACCAAAGACGAGTTTCCTTATCCAGGCCGTCCCGCTGCCGTGGCCGATGTGCAGTCGGCAGGAGTGAGAGACAACTACGACGTGGTGTACGACTGGGCCGACAACATAGGCAAGGGCAACTGGCCCGAAGACAAGTGTGTCTTCACCCGCGAGTTTGGCGAGATGGTAGACGACTGGTATGCACACAACAACATCAACCGCGCGGCGCGCTCATGGGGCGAGCGTCCTATGCTCATGGCAGCTCTTTCGCTCTGCGACACCTACGGCGAGATGTACCACGGCCAGCGCCAGTTTATAGGCGGTTGCCAGTGGCATCCGTTCGACCATCAGCGCGGCTATCATCCTGACACTTACTACGGAGGCATATACGACGCCTTCCGTCAGAAGAAATACGCCTTCGAGATGTTCCGCTCGCAAGACCGCAACGCCGAGCCTATGGCGTTCATCGCCAACGAGATGACTCAGTTTTCTGACAACGACGTTACGGTGTTCTCCAACTGCGACAGTGTGCGCCTTACGATGTTCGAGGGCGACAAGGTGATGACTCTTCCTGTTGTTCACAACGACAACGACAAGCCCTGCGCCCCTGTGGTGTTTAAAGACTTCTGGAACTTCTGGGCAGCACGCGAATACAGCTACAAGCAGCGCAACTGGCAGCGCGTGTCGCTCCTGGCAGAAGGCATAAAAGACGGCAAGGTGGTTGCCGTACAGAAGAAGATGCCGTCGCGCCGCTCTACCAAGCTGCGTCTCTATGCCGACGACATGGGCCGCAAGCTCAATGCTGACGGCAGCGACTTCATTGTGGTTGTGGCCGAAGTTACCGACGACAACGGCAACGTGAAGCGCCTGGCCAAGGACAACATCTACTTCACCGTTGAGGGCGAAGGCCGCATAATAGGCGACGGCGAAAACATCATGGCAAACCCGCGCATCGTTGAATGGGGCTCGGCCCCTGTGCTGATACAGGCCACCGACAAGCCGGGCAAGATAACCATAAAGGCGCGCTCATACTACGACGGCGTGTATGCTCCGGCTGCTGCCGAACTGACAATAGAGAGCGTAGCCCCCACTCTGCCGGCATGCTACACCGACAAGCCCACGGCAACCGTAAGCAAGCCCGTGCGCACAACAGGCAAGACAAAGCAGACGATGACCGATGAGGAGCGTCAGCGCACTCTCGAAGAGGTGAACAAGCAGCAGGCTGAGTTCGGCGTACAGTAAGAGATAAGCCACACAGGCATCCCGCACAGGGATACTTATGTAAAGAAATCTATTTCAAAAATTATCCCGTCAACATCCCCAATCGGACGTTGGCGGGATTTTTATTTTATAGTCTGCCGACACCCCGCCATGCACTCGTCTGCCCTATCGTCCGCGGCATAATTGTCCGTCAGCAGCCAACCGCTCACCAGTTCAGCAAGTTCCTCAAAAAATATTTATATCTTATTTTACAAAGTTGCAAAGGGGGTGTGTAAAAAATAAAAAAGAGATAGAAGCAGTATTAAATAAAAAGAGCGTATTTATTTTAACATACAGCATACCCGTTGGAGTTCTACAAAATAAAGAATATCACGCGTTATTTACCTATTGAAAACTTATTTATTAGAGTGATTATCCGTATTGTCAAGAGAAAAACCATCACAAATAAAAATCCAAACTCATTACTGAGTTTGGATTGATTTTATTGTAGAAGTAGGAATTGAATCATTTGTAGAAATTTTAATTTCTAATTGTTGGGGAGCAGACTGTTTCTGAGTAATACCTAGATAATAAAAGAATATTCCTAAACCTGAAAATATAAAGGAAGCAATAACACTCCAAATTATATTTTGCCACCAAGGAGGCAGACACTTTTTTATTCTTCTCTCATAATCCGCAAGCATTTCTCGTTCATAACGTTCCAACTCTTCATTGGTTGTATTTGCAACAACATCAGACAAGATAGATTGAGCATCATTTCTATACTTGACGAGTTGACTTTCTGTAGTTGAAGCATCAAAGAATGTTTTACATTCATCATCAGTTGGTTCTCGTCCTTCCTTCTCTTTGATACGAGTAATAAATTCAATCTTATGCTTTTTGTAGATAGCATAAGCAATAAGTCCTACCAAATCATCTTCTGATTTGACAAGTTGCTCATAAATAAAATTATAAAACCGTCCCATTATTTAGAATATCTACGAAGTGCAGCCGCACCAGCTTTCTCAACGGCTTTGTGAGAAACATTAACTTTAAAACTACCGAATGAGGTTCTTACATTTGCCGTTATTCCATCTCGATTACTTCCTGTAACACAAGAGCGTCCACATCTTACGTTATAATTAGCTCTCTTTACGCTTTCTATGGAAATTGTTCTTGGCATATGAGTAATATTAAAAAGTCAGTAATATAAAAAATTAGCGTAATATTAGAAAATATTTTAATATAAAGAATTATGATATAATGATTTTCATGTTTCTAACCAAACTTAATTTAAGTGTGCAAATATAATATTTTTCAACAACATAAACAACTTTATTTCATTCTTTCAATCTATTTTTATAATTATTTATCATTAATGTCCACAAAAATATCAATGGCGGTCTTTGAAAATATTGAATTTCAATTTGTTATAAGCTATTTTGTCTTTTGCCATCATAAATGCCCGAAGGGCTGTACTTATCCTACAAATATGTGAAAGGTAAACGACAACACGCACAGAGTAATAGCATCAAGTATTACAAACATCCAAGGCGGTTATCGCTCTACTGAACATCAAGCCTTTTAGCTATCCATCCATTCCTAAAAAAAACTCTATTGTTTTCAATTAAAAACTCAGCCACTTTTGATGCAAAAGTGGCCCATTTACGGGTCGCAAACCTATCATTAACAGTTTGAAAGCTGCAAGACTGATTTTGCTTAACAAACAGCTCTATTGCAGAGAATTTTAATGCGGACTATAAGGAAAACGACACAAAAATGTTTCAGATTTTCGAGGTATTTTCATCATGGCTACATTTTGTGGATAAAAAACATTGGACGCACCTTGAAACTGTGCCGTTCCGAGGTGCGTCCAACATCAAGATTATTATTTCTTCAATTATTCTTCTGAACCGATTTTTACATCAATACAGCAATGATATTTTTCAGTTCGCTGTCGATACCTTCAAGATACGACACCACATATTTATCTTCACCAAATCCCTTGTATTGCTGCCACGGGTCTTCATCAATATAAGCATCCATGTTTTCGTATGCATTAGGGTGCTTGGCATAATATTCGTCTAATAATGCTGAAGCCTCATCCATCATCACATAAGCCATTTCCCTTGTGATTTCGTCATAGCTACATTCGTCCATTTTCCATTTGAAATAAGGCTCAAAAACAGATGAATGTGGTATCACCAATTTTTATGTGTGTTATTTTATACCAGACTCACGTAATGATATAGTTAAATAAATAATTTTATCCCAAACAAATATATCCAAAGAAAATTCTTACCTTTGCATCCGCGGAATAAAATAAGATTATTTAAAAAAGTAGTTCTAGTTGAAGAAAGATATGAGTGCGTGAATAAATATACAATACTATAACTTAGTATTAAGTTATTAATGATTTTCACCTATAATTTATTTAGTATGAATTCAAAATAAATTTAAACAATAACAATTAACAATAAAATTAATACAATTAATCACATCATATAACATATGCCTACAAAAATTGCATCTCTTTTTTCCGGTTGTGGTGGTCTTGATTTAGGATTCACAGGAGGTTTTAAATTCTTGGGAAAAAATTTCAAACGATTAAATACAAATATTGTTTTTGCAAATGACTTTGACATAGATGCATGTACTTGTTATAACACTAATACGCATCTTATTAATGACGGAGTACAATGTTCATTAGCAGATATTAGAGATATAAAATCAGCTGACATCCCTAATTTTAATATACTCCTTGCAGGCTTTCCTTGTCAACCATTCTCAAATGCTGGAAAACGTAAAGGAATCAATGACGATCATGGGAGGGGTACATTATATGAAGAATGCGAACGTATAATTAGAGATAAAATAAATAATGGTAAAAAACCACAAGCATTTGTCTTCGAAAACGTAAGAGGCATTTTATCTTCCAAGATGCCTGATGGCAAGACCAGTGTTACTGATGAAATTATCAATAGAATGCACAAACTTGGTTATCAAGTATCAATAAAACTTGTTTGTGCATCTGATTATGGCGTTCCTCAGAAACGATATCGAGTACTTATTGTAGGTATTGATGAACAATTAGGCTTAGGAGCATTTGATTTTGATTTAATGCACCAAATTGTATTAGAAAATAATATTCCATCTGAACATTTTGGATATTCAGAAAATCTAAGATTAGGTAAAATACTTAAAGGTGTTGAAAATCTTGCTGATAATGATGTATGGGAATATAGTCCCGGTACACAAAATATGGTTAATTTAATTGGCAGTTGTTCTCATGGATTAGAAGCATTTAGATACTTCTACGATGGTTACAGTCTTAATGATTTACCTAAAAATTGTTTTGAGGGACGTTCGTGGAAAAATGTTCCATATGAAAAACTCACTCCAAGATTCAAAAATATTGCTGATAATCCAAAAAAATATCATGCGCCTAAATTTTTCAGAAGATTTGCATTTGGAGAAATAAACGGAACCATTACAGCATCAGCACAGCCTGACAAATGCGGTATAACTCACCCTGTAGAGAATCGCAGATATTCTGTTCGCGAATGCGCTAGAATTCAATCATTTCCTGATGATTTTACCTTTGCGAAAATACCACTTCAATCAAGATACAAGGTAATTGGTAATGCGGTACCACCCATTTTAGCTTGGGTACTTGCATCAGCTTTATTAAAATTTCTTTCAAACATTAAATAAATATGGGATACATTGCAAAAACAGCATTATTAAATGCGTATTCTAAATTATCTCACTTAACGGATAATCCCAAAGCTCAAGGTGCAACTCAAAGAGTAAGTGCATTAAGATATTTTATTGCACTAGACCATTTCTTTCATGGATCAGGTAAAAACTGTGATATTAAAAATAATTTAGATAAAGATTTATATACAAATAGCGTAGGAGATGTTATAAAAGTGACAGATAAACTTTATACCTCTAATTTTTATTATCCTCTACAAAATTCTAACGGAGATTTTAATTGTGGAAGTAATTTTTATTCTGTCAATGTTATAAAAATATCCATTGCAAATCCTAATATAACAAATGAATTTCCAAGACGCGGTAAATATCCTTTAATGGAAGTTAAGAACGGAATGCTTATCAGAAAAAAGATTTATTATGATAATGTTTCATACTATCTTAACAACAATCCTGAAATGAGGGCAGCACTAGTGATTTGGCTTATAAGGAATGAAAATTTAGAAAATAATAATTTAAAAGGCATAAAAAATTCTTTACAGACTAAATATACAAATGATTTAATTAATGTTCTTATTTTACCTAAAGATGACAAATATTATGACAAATATCTTCTATTTGCAGAGCACAGAGCAAATATCGATGAATTAGATATAAAAAATACAATTCATAATACTATGAGTTCTATGCAAATTAACGATATAAAAATCATACACCGATTATATATTACAGCAATTAAATCCAAACCATTTCTTCTATTAGCAGGAATCTCAGGTACAGGAAAAAGCCGTATTGTGCGTGAATTAGCCCGCGCTTGCTGGGATAAAGATTCTGATGAGTTCAAAGCACAAAAACCTAAAAATTATGAAATGATTCAGGTTAAACCAAATTGGCACGATTCTAGTGAGCTGATAGGTTACGTAAGCAGAATAGATGGAGAAAGATATATTGTTGGCCCATTTTTAAGGTTCCTAGTAAAAGCTCTTCATAATCCTAACATACCACATTTTTTATGCCTTGATGAAATGAATCTTGCACCTGTAGAACAATATTTCGCAGAATATCTTAGTATTATCGAATCACGAAAATTAGATGATAGCGGTAATGTTGTAACAGACCCAATCATAGGATTTGAATCAACAGATGCATACAAAAGTCTTATTGACCAACTATTTACTGACGATAAAGAACGCGAAGAATATCTTACCGAAGAAGGAGGAAAACGCCTGTCTATACCGCAAAATCTGATTGTCGTAGGCACTGTTAACATGGATGAAACAACATTCTCATTCTCACGCAAAGTGTTGGACAGAGCTATGACGATAGAAATGAACGAAGTTGATTTATTTTCTGGATTAACAGAACAACACGAACAAATAGGTAAACTTGGGAAAGAAGAACTCATTGGTACCGCAGTTGAAGGAGTTGATGTATATGAAGACAACAAGGATGTGTGTGATAAAGCATTGACATATTTACAAGCTGTCAATAATGCTCTTAACACGTCTTTTAAAATTGCCTACAGAACAAGAAATGATTTCTTATTGTATGTGGTAAATAATTTACCTTACAACAAGGACGAACAAGGAAACGATTTGTCTGAAGATTTTGTCATAGCGAGAGCATTGGACGAGATAACAAGCATGAAAATACTCTCACGTATTGAAGGTGATGATACAAAGGTTACAGATTCTTTCTTAGATAACCTTAAAACAACAATTGAAGAAGGACTTAAGAGTGTATACGAAGACTTCAAAACAGAAGACTCTGTATCTTTGCTGAAATTGAAAGAAATGAAACAAAAATTAGTTTCAGGCTATACAAGTTTTTGGAGTTAAAATGGACCTTCTCACTATACGACATAAAGACTTCACACTGTACATTGAATGTGCCAAATTTGATGAAACGTGGTATAAAGCCAAGAATAATCTTGGCGAAAATGCCCTCGTGTCTACTTATTCATGGTCAGATGGTGTAGAGTCGGTTGTTATACACGGTGATTCAGACGAAATAACAACTATAAACAAAGAAGAACAAGCGCAAGCTATATTCTTTGACAACACAGACTATCCAATATGGGTAGAATTTAATGATCATGTTAATAATGCACAATGGGGTTCTGATCTGCAAAGCGACAATGAGAAGTTTTCTTTCCGCAGACATACATTAGCCGGCTACATCAACTATGGCAACGATATTGGGCGCAGCGAAATAAAGTTTATATATAAGGTCGGCAAAGAAACTTGCAAGTTCAGGTTTTCATTTGAAGTTTTAAGCAGTAAACTCGATTACCACAAGCACTGGAAAGCCATAATTGAAGATATTGAACGTGAATATCACATGCTTTCGATAGACTATCTGCGAAGAACATTTCACGGATTCACCCCTGATAAGAATCAGGATACACCTGAACTTATCTGGTGGAGCATATTTTCAGGCGAACAACAGAAATTTATCAAGGCTTGCAAGAATATCATTGAACGGCCACGACACAGGCTTCATGGGCATAAGTCGTATATGAGAGCCGATAAGCTGAAACACATTCCTGCATATATCGAAAATGAACTGGCTGAACATAAACAAGAATATGCACACCTGTATTGCGTTGAAGAACAAATACAGACAAACGACACGCAAGAAAACAGATTCTTGAAATTTGCCCTGACACAGATTGCAAGTAAATATGAAGCTTTAAAAAGACAGATTGAATGCCTTAAAGGTGCATCTGATACAATGAGACATGAAATGGAAAATGTATCAGCTACGCTAAAACGTTTACAGAACAATCCGTTTTTCAGAACAATAGGCCGTTTCAAAGGGTTAAATCAGGAAAGCCTAGTTCTGCAACGAGCTACCGGCTATAGTCAGGTTTACCGCACATGGAATCTTTTACGTCGTGCGTATTCGCTAAACGATGGCATATACAAACTTCAGACTAAGGACATTGCAACTCTGTATGAGATATGGTGCTTCATTGAAGTAAGCCATATCGTGAAAGAACAGCTGCACCTGAACGACGAGGATGTGGAGCAAAAAAACAGAATGGAAATGAATGGCCTGTTTACATGGGAATTAGGCAAAGGAGAACATTCACGCATTTTGTTCAAAAAAGACAACGTAGAATTAGCCGAATTGGTTTATAATCCGAAAAGCACGGAAAACGAAAACAACGCGACAGGAATAAAAGAACTTGTTGTAAAGACTGTTCCGCAAAAGCCGGATATTATTTTAAGACTGACAAAAAATGACATCGAGGAGAATATGAAAATGACATATCTCTTTGATGCAAAATATCGTATAGGAGGTAAAGACAGAAACGGTGTGGATGTACCGCCTGATGATGCTATTAACCAAATGCACCGTTACAGAGATGCTATTTATTATAAAGACTATTCGGCTGATGCCCTTAAATCAGCTGATGTTCTTAAAAAAGAAGTCATTGGCGGATATATCCTATTCCCGGGCGACGGTAAACATGACAATATAAAGGATGCAACATTCTATAAGAGCATAGATGCCGTGAATATCGGTGCGTTCCCTTTGCGTCCTAAAGACGAACAAAACAGGCAACTGTTGGAAGAGTTTATAAAGAACTTAATTGAGACAAAATCACAGAAAATAATAGAAAATGTGATACCCCAGAAAGGTACGTTCGTGGATGTTGGAAACAGAGTGCTTATTGGCATTGTTAAGCCCAACAACCGCCAAGACTATTATCAAAACTTCATTGACGGAAAAGCAGACCTATACTACACAGGCCGCCAATTCCCAACGACAATAGCACTTGACGATTTACACTATTTCATTCCATATATTAAAGAAAAAGGCATACGTGACCTATACGAAATAACCGGAATAAGGACTATCACAGCCAAAGAAGCGAAACAATCAGACGATGAGTCAGACAAAGACGATATACGCTTAGCGTTTAAATTACGCTTTATCAGAAAGCTCTTTGACGACTATAAAATGATAGATACAAGCAAGATGATAAAATATACTTTCATTGACACCACGTTTGATGGAATTGAGACGGTATAATATTGAGATTGCAGAAAATCTCCCAAATATTCACTACCTTTGTATGCCGAAGACAATATTTGCGGAAAGATGTATAGCGTTCACGACACGTTTTTTGACGAGGTAAGGCATGAGGGATATGAAACCGTGATGCCATGCGATGAGGTTGCATTAAAACGACACATTGTGGCATAAAAAAGAGCGACCGAAGCCGCCCTATGTATTTTTATTCTATTTAAGATTATCGTCTCTTGATTCCAAAACGTTTCTTTTCCTTGGTAGAGAGAATATCCGTGGTTTCAAGAATGTCAAAAACACCATTCATATCTTGCTCGTTCAGAAGACCATAATACTCTCCAGAATACAATTTGCTCACAGGTATAGAGAATAACTCACCGCAATCAGCATAACTATCATATCTAAGAAACTCTGGATAATCAACAGCTTTGAGTAAATATTGGGCTGACAAATATTCCTGTGACCAGGTGGCCTGTAAATTCATGTTGGTATTTACCAACACAGAGCCGTAACATATATTATTCTTTCTGTCAACACCAATGATTATCAGTCGTTTGGGCTTTGATGTCCTATTCTTAAGCACCAATCCGTCATCAGTAGAAAGTATTGTCAAGATTAATGCGCCAGGTACAATCTTCTCGTCAGTCACCGCACGCTCGTTGCGAACGATAACTGTCTTGTAGTTCCCTTAAATCCATAAAACACCACTAACATAGTTCAAGCGCACGCTTGTTGGTCTGACGCTCTCTGATAACATTCAACATTCCGACAGTAGCACCACCGGCTTTCGCCATGTCCCACATAGTGATTTTGGTATCCTCGCCTGTCTTCTCCGACTGCGCCTTTGCCTTGCTCCAAGCCTTGTCGTGGGACATGTCGCTCAAATCAAATGCTTTAACATCCTTACATCTTGCTATCCACTTGTCAAGTATCTTTATGTTGGATCCGGACAATTCATCCAAGTCGCACGACTGGCGTGCTGTCACTATCTGATGGCCATCCACAATATTTATATTAAGTGCATCTGTAAACGACTTCATTTCATCAGACTCAACAGCCACTTTGCCTTCCAAAGCCCGCAGAGCCTTGTATGTAAAGGCCGGCACAGGCCCATGCTTTCTAGCAAGAAACGAATCCTCCATAATTGGAGAACCATAGACCACCAAGTGTTCCTGTTGTGCAAAATACATCACCTTGAAGAGATGGATATAATCAACCCCATTCTTCATATGCTCCAGCACATACAGCACGGTCGCCTTTATCTTGTCTATCTGTTCAATCGTCTTCATTTCTTTTGTTGTTAAACACGATTTGCGAACACTCGCAGTCGTTCCGACTGCAAAGTTAGTGTTTTTCAGGAATTTTTCCGAGTAATGGTGTTGACAAAGCATCATTTTTATGAAAGTTTATGTATTAAGGCTATAAATACCTGTTGCCCAGAATGGCAGCCATACGCCAATGGATGAACACCGAGAAGACCAACGACCCGAAGGGCTCCGTTATTCCGAACAAAGCGGAAGAGGACGACAAAGATGAAGAAGATGACGCTGACTGTCTGGAAGATAAAAAAGAAAAAGAGAACTGACGGAAGACAGACACCCCCCAAACTTCACCTTTCGCCAGCTCCTCAGAATGAAGAGCAAATAGAAGGCTAAAACACTAAGACGGTATAAAAGTTGTAAAATTTTGAACAGTTAAGTATGTTTTATATATATTACTGTTCAAAATTTTACTATATTTGCAAAAACAAACAATGTTCTCAATATCCATGCTAATCTAAATAAGCATGGTTACCAGACATCTTGTTTGAGTAAACTTTATCCGTACATCATGAATAATGTTTTAGCAAAACTCGGCAACATACCGGTAACGTCCTCAATAATTGAATCACTATATCCACAATTAAAAGGAGGAAGCCAAAAGATAAGGCAACTTGAAAAAAGCGGAGATATTATCCGCCTTAAGAGGGGACTGTATATATGTAATCCTGAAATATCAGACAGACCTCTGTCAACCGAGCTTATCGCCAATCATCTTTACACCCCATCATACGTGTCAATGGCTTCAGCATTGCGTTACTATGGCCTCATACCTGAAATGGTTTACACTATGCAGTCAATGACGCTAAAACATTCACGTAGCTTTGACACTGCATTTGGACGGTTTGAATATACATACATCCCAAGAAAATCATTTTCAATAGGACTGTCGAGCATTGAAAAGGACGGATATGCGTTCGTGATGGCTACACCGGAAAAAGCACTATGCGACCTGATTGCCAACTCGCCAAGCGTAAATCTAAGATCCATAAAAGATGCTGAAACGTATCTTGAAGAAGACATACGCATGGAGATGGACGACTTTTTAATGATGAACGTAAACATCTTTGAAGAATATGCCAAGACTGGCAAAAAGTCGGAATCAATAAGAACCTTAATAAAACTGCTAAACAATGACAAATGACATTTACGACAGTATGCTTTCGGCATACGACCTTTCAACCGAACAGAAGAAACGCAATGCCATATTTGAGGTTAACCAGCAAATAATACTTGCAGGCCTTTATAACGGAGGCTTCTTCAACGTGGCTGCGTTCTATGGCGGTACATGTCTTCGTATTTTCCATGGTCTTCAACGCTTTAGCGAAGACATGGACTTCTCTCTTTTGGCACCTGACGACGAATTTGATTTCAAGAAATATTTTCAGCCCATCATCGATGAATTTGCCGTTGTGGGAAGAAACGTGGAAATAAAGAAGAAAGACAAAAAGAGTTTCGGAAAGGTTGAATCGGCATTTCTAAAAGACAACACTGATGTTTACGACATATCTTTCCGTACAGACAAATCGATAAAAATAAAAATTGAGGTTGACACACAGCCACCGCTGAAATTTGAAACTGAGCAAAAGTTGCTGTTGCAGCCACATTCATTTATGACACGCTGCTTTGTTTTGCCCGACCTGTTTGCAGGCAAAATGCATGCACTGGTGTACCGTGCCTGGAAAAATCGAGTAAAAGGACGCGACTGGTATGATTTTGAATGGTATGTACGCCATAATGTACCCCTTGACTTCAAGCATCTGGCAGAACGCGTAAAGCAGTTTAATAATGAGGAAATTGACATGGATACATTTATCGCGTTGCTGAAAGAAAAATTATCAACTGCCAATATAAATCAGGTTAAAAATGACGTCCTGCCCTTTGTCAGGAATCCGAAAGAACTGGATATCTGGTCAAATGATTACTTTGTACAACTGGCAGATATGATAAAGATTATAAATGTGTAAGAAATAACAAAAACTCGATGATATGAAAGAAATAAGATGTCCTAAATGTCAGAGCGTGTTTCAGGTAGACGAGGCCGACTATGCTTCTATCGTCAGTCAGGTTAAGAACGCCGAGTTTAACGACGAACTCAACCGCAGACTTGAAGAAGTGAGGAAACAATATGCGGCAGAACTGAAGGCCGACGTGATGAAGTCGGAACAGACGTTCGGACAGCAGTTGTCGGCAAAGGACCTTGAAATAGGAGAAAAGAACACTGAGATAGAACGGCTGAAGGCGCAGATAGACAGCATGGCGCAGGCGAAGGCGCTTGAACTGGCTGAAGAGATGAGTAAGAAGGACCAGGAGATATCGGAACTGAAAGCTAAGATTGAGAGCACGGCGCAAGCTAAGGCACTCGAACTGGCCGGAGAGATGAACAAAAAGGACCAGGAGATATCCGAACTGAAAGCCAAGATTGAAAGCACGGCGCAGGCTAAGGCTCTCGAACTGGCCGGAGAGATGAACAAGAAAGACCAGGAGATATCTGAGTTGAAGGCAAAGATTGAGAGCACGGCACAAGCTAAGGCGCTTGAACTGGCAGGAGAAATGAACAAAAAGAATCAGGAGATATCCGAACTGAAGGCTAAGATTGAGAGCATGGTGCAGACTAATGCGCTCGAGCTGGCCGGTGAGTTGGCAAAGAAGGACAAGGAGATTTCGGAACTGAAATCCACCATTTCGCAGAGTAAGGATGCCTGTCAGATAGCCGTGCTTGAGGAACAGCGAAAGGCGCAGGACGCCCTGAAGGAGAAAGACAACAAGATTGTTGAGCTTACGGGCATGGTGAACCAGCAGAAGAATGAGGCCGCACTGCGTGAGAACAACATAAAGGAAACTTACGAGATACAGCTGAAAAAGAAGCAGGAAGAGGTTGACTACTATAAAGACCTGAAGACAAGGATGTCGACAAAGATGGTCGGCGAGACACTCGAAATACACTGCAGCACGGAGTTCAACCGCATGCGCCCGCTCTTCCCCAATGCCTACTTTGAGAAAGACAACGACGTATCGGGCGGCAGCAAGGGCGACTTCATCTTCCGCGACTACGAAGACGGCTTTGAATATATCTCCATTATGTTTGAGATGAAGAATGAAATGGATCAGACCGCTACAAAGCATAAGAACGAGGACTTCTTGAAGAAACTCGACGAGGACCGCAAAGCCAAGAAATGCGAGTTTGCCGTACTTGTGTCGCTGCTCGAACCTGAAAGTGAGCTGTACAACACGGGCATCGTTGACATGTCGCACCGTTATCCTAAGATGTACGTCATCCGTCCGCAGTTCTTCATTCCGCTGATAACGCTGCTTGTACAGACGTCAAAGAAGAGCATAGAGTATCAGCGCCAGCTGGCCATTGCGCGCAGCCAGTCGGTAGACGTAACCAACTTTGAGAGCCGCCTCAACGACTTCAAGGAGAAGTTTGCCAACAACTACCGCCTTGCGAGCGAGAAATTTAAGACAGCAATCGACGAAATAGACAAGTCGATAACTCACCTGCAAAAGATAAAAGAGGCCCTCGTAGGCTCCGAGCGCAACCTCCGCCTTGCCAACGACAAGGCAGACGGCCTAACGATAAAGAAGCTTACATACAACAACCCGACTATGAAAGAGAAATTTAAGGAAGCACGGGCTGTTGAGGAGGATGAGGACGAATAATACTCCTGAGTGACACACATCAGGCAAAAAAACAATAAGCCCCGAAACATCATTGTCACGACTTTTTATGTGCTCAAATAATGATGTTTCGGGGCTTATTATTATGTCTAATACAGCCACCTAAAAAGCAGCTTAATATAAAAACGTCCGGCACAATTTATTTCAGCAAATTTACAAAATCCAATGCGTCGTCAGGCAAAAGATAAGTCAACTTACCGTTGTCCCTTAATTCCATAAGCAGACGTCCCTGAAGATTTGGACCAACATATTTGTCATCAACCAATTTTACGCCCCAAGTATCTGCATACTTTTTACGGAATGTTGTCTGATCCTCAACTATATATCTGTTGTCGGTATCTTTAAGTTTTTCCCTGAAATCTGCATTTTGATCATACTTACATTGAAGACAGAACTTTATTGCGTCAACAATCATCTGTCCCCAATCGCTGCGCCTGTAAGCTCTCTCCCATTTCTTTGCTTTCATCTTCGGATTGCCGGCACCATATATATCCAACAAAACATCCTTATCCTTAAACTTCATCATCTGGAATAGCTGCTCGGCAGACTTAAACTCAACGCCGTTAACTACTATTGGAGTCCGTCCGAAGTTACTTAATATGCCCCACTCTTCTTTAACTTTATGTATGGTTACACATTGCTTTTTAGGATAAGTCTCGATGGAATAATACTGTGGATAGTATTTTTCTATGAATGGCGCTATGCTATAAAAACTCATATCTGCTATACTTCGTTGTTTAATTGAAAAACCGGGACGACAGTGTCTTGTATAAGATGTTTACTTGCATCCAGACAAACCCTATCAATCCTTATTATCTCTATTTTGTTGACATTAAAAATCGCACGATTTGTACCAAGAGAAGGATTTCGCCACGAATATGGCCACACAATACAGTCGACACCGATTTTGTTATCCAAAAACTCGGCAGCGGCTTTCTCTCCGATAAAGTCATCATTCCCAGTAAGTGTGTTTGCCAGATATTTACGGAATAATTTCCCGTCAGCCTTAACCTTATCAGGAATTTTCTCACCAAGCACATTTTCTGTACGCATAACAATCTTTGCATTAACAGGCTGCTTAAACATTATGTAATTATCATCCATCAATGAAGGCACTGCCACGGTATAGACAAAGTTTTCACCTTCTGACTGTGCTTTTTGACCTGAATAATGGGCAGCAGAACTATATTTTGAAGTGACATACACACCATAACCGAACTTAATCTTTCCGCTTCCCTCCAAGACATGCTTCAAGTCAAACTCAGTAAAATAGTTATGTGAGCCATGATACATAATATCTGTATTTTGCATATTATTTTTTTCCAGCCAATTTCAATTCATAAATATTAATTAGAAGCAAATATATAAATTTTTCAGAAAATATAAAAACTGTCTATCTGAATGTTGGATATTTTAAATCCCAGAACTTTCATATGTTGTCCTCATGACGCACCACAATACGCCATGAGGAAACACAATAATAACCGGCAGAAGCAACATATAAATAAAGAACAAAAAACATTGTTGCTTACCAACCGGTTATGACACGAAGCAAAAAGCTAAAATCCTATTCTTACCTTATTTGATTTTCCTATAACCTCGTTTTTACAATATTCCTCAATCTTAGCAAGATTGACATTATCTTCGCCATACAGGATTGAATCGACTACAGCTTTACGCGCCACATTTTCGATCTGACCTCCTGAGAACTGATACTTACCTGCAAGAAACGCAGCAGAACTGTCATCAATAGTTGTCATTATTGTCTGCCATAATTTCTTTCTGGCCTTTTCTGTTGGCTTTGTAAACTCTATTTTATACAAGAAACGGCGTTCAAAAGCCTTGTCGAAATTTGTAACAAGGTTAGTAGTAGCAATGAGTATGCCGTCGAAATTCTCCATTTCCTGAAGTATAATGTTCTGAATAGAATTTTCCATTTTGTCAACAGAGTTTTTTGCATTGTCAATTCGAGAACTGATAATGGCATCTGCTTCGTTGAAAAGCAAAATCGGAATACGCTCAGAACGCTTGCACATCTCTTTGTAATTGTCAAAAACAGCCTTTATGTTTTTTTCACTTTGCCCAACCCACATAGAGCGCATCCGTGAGATATTAATCTGCATAATCTCTCTCCCGGTACATCTGGCTATCTGCTTAACAGCTTCAGTCTTTCCGGTTCCCGGCGCACCATAGAAAAGTATAGAAAATCCTCTGCTCATATTCTTCTCCTCAAGCCTTTGGCGAACAGTATTCAGATTCTTATCACTAAGCAGTCCGCACAGTCTGTCATATTGCTCAGAGACGGTATTATCGAATATCATCTGCTTTTCATTAATCGCGTCAGGCTTCAATATGTCCGTATGTTCGTCATTCACCTCGTCATAACATGCAATCTTTACGTTGTCAAGAAGAATTTTACGTGCCTTGTCAGTAAGCATGAACGTTCCGCGGTCTTTAAAGCCATTGCTCATTGAGAAATCTATCAGTCCAAGCTTCATCAGTTCATGACTTCCGTTCTGCAATGCCCTTAACTGACGGGCGCGTACAGACTCCTCGTCAAACAAATAAATAAAATTATCCAGCGCAACATTTTTTATGTTGCTGTTCATAAGACATCTTCCCATCTGTGACAATAAGAGGACAGATTCATCCTCCAAGATTAGCTTACGGAGCCCATCGACAAAACATATTTCTTTATTTTCATCATACAACTCGTTTATTTCAACAACAAGTTCTTCCGTGTCAATTTCTTCCATCTTGCGTAAACTGAGCAAATTATATACAAACGAAAACAGTTCATACAAATCAGAAGCCTTACGCGGTTTACATACATACGGCTCATTTGCCACCAAAGCGTCCATCACGCCGTCGTTTATCTTATAACCGTCAAACGGGCCATGTGCGCCGGATTTACGCAAGATACGTTTTTTCTCCAGTTCGTCAATCTCCTTCTGATAGCACAATATCTTCAGATTTTTACATTTAAGTTCACTTGCGATATCGGCAAGAGTTATGCACGGATCATTGCTGAAGTTAATATAAAGAGCCATTAGCACAGTCTGCATACTGTTTAGTTTCTGACGTTCGGCAACATATTGAATATACCTTTGTGCTCTCTTTATTGACGCCGCACTTAACGACTCACCTGCAACAATCTCCAATATTCTTTCAAGACAATTCATCATTGTCATATCTTTCTTTGGTATCGGCTTCAAGCGGGTTGACTTACCCTTGCTCTTTGATGCTAATTCGGTTTCTGAATTGTATGTATGTCTCATTTTCTCAATATTTTTCGTTTGTAAATAGTACCTGTATGTTTTTGCTGAAGAAGACACGAGAACATATCTTGACGAGAAAAGATATGTAGATATAACGCCTTCGCACCGATGTATGCGAAAACGTTATATCTTAATTTAATCTTTATACGGGATCACTCTGAACACCGAGCAATAAGTGTTCGCTGTATTCTGCGTCGTCGTAGACATTACCTTCCGTGTCTATATAGAATGTCTTTCCGTCACGGATAAATTTAATCGGCTCATCTATGTCGTCATGCTTTATGTCATCATATTCAGGACTTACATATACATCATTCTCAAAGGCATAAAGTCCTTTCTTATCATCTTTTCTAAACACAGCAAACTGATCTTCAAGTATCTGAATGTCATCATGCTCAACAGGGGCCACAATCTGTCCATTGGAATTTATCAAGCCCCAATAGTCGTCAGCCATTACAATAAAGCAGCCATAATATATCAACGGCGCAATCTCATGATACTCGCATGGAGCAAGCATTTCTCCGGAGCCGTCAGATTTTACCATTCCGAAGTTGCCATGATTAATAACAATATAAGGCATATTTTTCACGAAATAGCAATATGTGAATGCTATTTTGTCAAACTTAGCCGGAACAAGAATTTCTCCCAATACATTTTTTACTCCTGCCTTACCATCCTCATAGAAGATAACATCTGACCAGTCGAAACCGTTTTTGTATTTTTCTGCTTCAGCCAGTGCTTCGTCTCTCAATTTCTCGTCTGTCAGTTTATCAGCCTTAGCCAGCATGTTGTTATACACGCTCAGATTCTCCGATGTCGCTTTAATATTTTTCATAACTTTTCGTTTTTATAGTTAATAATAATTTATAATCAATTTGTTTATTCTTTGTGTATGCCATTCTGTCATAACCTGATGATTACAACGTCATGCTTTCCGTTTTGAGAATAGTCTGGAAAAGAAAGATTCTTTCTGAATCATTTCCATGTTTGAGGTATCAGTATACTTATCTATATTCAGTCCATAAACAACATTCATGTATTTTGCAATGGTCCTGAATTCCTTACCATGACTCCACGTCGGGTTTACATTATTATAGTATAAGAAATAATGTATCATCTCGTGGGTCATTAGCGTCCGTAGTTGAGCATCTGTATATTTATACCTGTCGCTTATCATGATACAGGCAGATAGAATTACGTCATTATAATAGTCACATGTAAAAAAACCTACAGGATCTTTCTTATGCATAAAATCCAGCTGAGGACACGGCAAAGTTCCACCGAAGAATCTGAAATTACATTCATCATACATGTCATACAGGTCAGGCAATGTCAGCACCTTTGCTGTTGCAGCCTTTGTCTTTGTAGTTTTTTGTCTATGTTTCATTGGCAATGCTTTTTAAGTTAAACATATTTATGTCAAAATAGGGGTGTTTCAAGTTTCAGTTTTTATTGTCGGATCTTTGTTGGCACCATTTTCATCACCAGCAAAAAGTAAGCCAATAGTTTCTCATACTTGATTTTTGTGCTACTACAGACAACGTCCCTTAGAAATTATCTGCTTTTTCATTCTTTAATGCATATCCTGAGGTCCAAATGTCATCTGGTTTCCTATAGCATCCTATCGAAACATTTTCTCGTTTATTTTGTAAATATTGTTCCGCCATATCTTGTTCGTTTTGTTTTCATATTGCAAATTATACGGCAGTTATTTTTACTATCCAAAATAGGCTTAATAAATTTAACAACATTTTAAGATTTCTCAGCCAAATTAAAATATGTTTACCATTTTCCAACTTATTATATGGAATATCTGCCACATATCATTTTTCTCGTTTTTCATGCAAATAACCGTATATCAACAATAAAATATTTGCATATAATTTATTCTTTAAGCACCAATAAATGCTTATATATTTTAGTTTAGTTTTTAATTCATGGCATGCCATTTTGGCATAACTTATATATAGGACGGCCATAAGCTGAAACACTTATGGCCATCCTCATATAATTTCAATTATAAAACTAGTCCATTAGGACGAGGGTTAAACCATCTCTCAAGAAACAGCTTACGGTTTAATTTTGCGTTAAATTTAATACATGCAGTTTCAGGAAGATCCAAGCAAGCAAAACAATGCGCCTCATATTCTAAACTGCAAATAGGATCGTTAGGACAATAACGTGCCCTCTCTGCCCCACGATTTATCAGTTCTATTATATTTCCGTTTTGTGTAAGTGATATCAAACCGCCATAACTGCCCTCGCTTCCGGCTATAGTATATATCAAAAAGCCACCTTTAGAATTATCATTGTCTATATATATTTTTTCTTTTAACGATGTCAGTGGATAACCACATTGAAATTCCATTTCTTTCATGACTATATGACAAAAAGTATGTACAAAAGTCTCATAATCGTCTGGCTGTATACTATTAAGATCTACTTCAAAAAGTACTCCTTCTCCATAAGATTCTACTGCAGGCATATATGTAGACATAATTGCTGCTTGCGGAGATCCATCGCCGAAAGGACATTTTGACATAGCCGTTTCGCCTTGACTTTCTGCTTGTAGACCTACATTATACCATTGCCTTGGTTCACCAAATTTACCCATACGGGTATATGACAGCAGCACCGAAGTTTCTTTTAGCTTTTCTATAGCACTTATTCGAGAAATAAATGGCATTGTTAGTTCCGGCCTTCTTCTTACAACAAGATCGTTCCTCACAATCATATTGTTAATAAAATTATCATCATTTGTCAGATACCTAAATTCATGTAAATCTAATTCATCCGTGTTTTGGGCATTGATGTTAGCACCAGCCACCATTGGTATATAGAGAGAACGTACAATTTCAGGGAAATACAAACTTTGACTTCCTCTAACAACCATTTTATAAGCATTACCGTTCTTTATTATATAATTTCTTTCAATTTGTGAAAGATATATCCTTCTATGAGTATCTGCATTCTCGATAAATAAGTTTTGAAGTCCGTCTCCATCTCCTCTCCGAGATCTATAGCGCAAATTTCCTGCTGCATTCATGATGTTACCAACCTGCCATGCTCCGCCATTAGGATTATTATCCCATAATCTATCGAAAGGCACATCCTCCATATCGCCAGAAAGAGATGCCATGACAAAACGAATTTGCTGTAAAGGATAACGACTTATTCTATTGGCATTAATTTGTCTACTACAAAAACAACATGCCGGTACATTTATGCTGAATCCATGATCGTTAGGAAACGTATTATTCCAATGGAATTCCCATTCTGATAACCTATACAAACGTCTGCAATGTGGACAATAATACCATTCAGGAAAATACTTGGATGAAACAGTTGTTCCTATGTTTGCATTATTAGCATAATAAACAGAATTGCTTAAATCATTATCTGGTATAGGCACAAGTCTAGTAACATTAGGATATCCATGTGTACGAACATAACTAAGCAAACGGTTGTCCATTATTTCCATAGGATTTGTGTTGACATTCACAAAACATCTCCATTGATCATATGGTAAAATTATAAGAGAACCATTTGTATTGGTTTCTATTATACTGCCTACACCACCATAAGCAGAAATCAATTTATTTAATTGTATTTGTTCTAACTTTCTCATATTCAATAATTAACTTGTTGTATATTGATAAAAGCATCATTTGCTATATCCCTTAAAGATGTAGCACAATTAGCACCGACATTAGCATTAGCTATTATCATAGATAAGCTTTGCCTTAATTCCGCATCCATATTAAACCTATTTTCAAAAACATCCTCTATCATAGCATCAGCCAAATCAAGTCCTCCCAAGCCTGGTCTATTCAATATATAATTTCTATAAACTATTATCATGTTATTCAAAATATCATGCTTTATAGTTGAATATGTAAGCGGCGTTATGCTGAGCGGCTCAACTGATTTATAATAGGTTGCATGGAAAGACTTGTAATTTTCAAAAAGAGAATGTTCACGAATGCGCAGTGGGTTAAGAAGATTTATTACTAGTCCATAAGTATTTCTTGCAACACGGCTTGACGACTGCACATACTCAGAAGTAGAACGAGGCTGACCAACCATCACCATCTGATTCCATCTGGATATGTCAATGCCCACAGATATCATATTGGAAGCAAACACTAAATCATTTCCTGACGCCACATTCAGATGTCCGTTATCATTAACATTCAATCCGACACAAGATTCGGCCTCAGTCAAGAAGCCTTTTATACGGTTCGATTCTATGCGACTGGTAAACTCCAATACCCTTTGGTCAAATCTGTTTTCTAACAATGACAAAGACTTCGGTATCTGATAAAGATATTTATGAGCTCTGAAATTCTCAAAAACTTCTTGCGAAACACGACTGCGAGAACGGCCGAGGTCCTTAAGACTGTTAAAGTATAATACAGTTGTCCAATAATTATCGAGTAACTGGAGAAGTTCGCCATCTTGATTACAAACATTTATAACATCATCATCATTTGTCCAGTCAAGGTCTCTGTCTTCAATCTCTTTTTTAAAGACCTTAATCCTTGATAAAAGAAGAAAAGCAGTAAGACGTATTTCTGCTATGTTTGAACTTGAATTTCCTGACGGCATCATTCCTATATGACGACGCATGGCTCCGGGAACAATATGAGAAAAATAATTGTCATTGTAATTTAGTCCCTGAGGAGGGAATACAGCGACTTCGCGATTATACAAATTCGCGATCAAATTATTCGTATTACGAGTAGTTGCTGTAGAAGCAATAATCTTCGGCCTTCTGCCATTTCTTGATATTAACGCTTCAACAACAGATTCAAATAAACCTACAATAGACCCCAAAGCACCTACTAAAAGATGCAACTCATCTTGAATTATCAAATCTGGTGCATCAATTCCGTTATCAGGATTTAGCAGACGTTGTGCACTGTTCATGTTTAATTGAGCAAATTTATCAACTGTAGCAAACAGCAATGTCGGTCTTCGGTTATAAATATTTTCATCAATATAATATATTGGGAAGTGCTCACAATAAGAGCATCTTTGATTTATACACATCAATGAGCCATTTCCTTGGTTATAACCATGAATTGTGCCATCAGGCGACACGAGTCTGCTACCACACCAGGGACAATAGCTTACAGGGAATGGATTTTCGTTGCGGCGTGTAGCAGGTTGAGTAAAAAATCTGTGATATGGATTATTGTTTAGATCAGCGACATGATTTGGCGTAACACCTGATCCAACATATATACCAATTGAAATTTCTTGAGTACCAAGTCCAAGATCATAATCGTTTTGACGCAAAAAATCAAGAGCACAGATTAAATATGAAGCTCTTTCAAACTGTTGAGACGTAAGCAAACGTAGAGTATAACGCATAATTACAGACACACCGCAGCCCTGTCCACGTCTGCGTCTGTGTACTATTGTCAATGCTGTCAGAGCAAGATAAGCCTCGGTTTTACCACCACCAGTAGGGAACCATATCAAATCTACAACATCATTATGATATCTGTCATTTATTTCAAAAGTAGACCTGACATTCATAAGCAAAAAGGCCAATTGGAAAGGACGATACTCCGGCTCAGGCATCTGAGCCGTATATTCTGCATTACGAAAATAATCTAAGCTATCATAAATGTCAGGCTCATTTGCATAGTCTGCATCACGGTTTTTTCTGAACAAAGGATGCCTTGCCACAACCATTTGAAGCAACATTGCGGTATTGGCTATCTTAAAACACTGAAGTGCTTCATAATTCTCACTCAAATAATCAATATTGTTTCTAAGCCTGGTGAGCAACTCTTCCTGTCTACTGAGAATTGTTTCTGTAACATCCTGATACTTTTCCTCATTTCTTGCCGCTTCCACCTGAGCCTGCTGCCATGTACTATAACCTTCAACAAAATTTCTCAAGTAATCGATCATCTCATCATCATTCAGATTTGACCATATACTGACATTTCTCAAAGTACAAGCACTTCTTATATTATCGTTATTATATTCAGGTGCTATTTCATTAGAGAATTTTTCAACATCAACAGTAGGAGTAAATGTTGTGAACACTCTCTGACCATCATTATCCCATCCTATAGCACAATTTACGCCTTTACCATAATTGTGAACATTGCGATAGATAAATTCATTAATATTATTTTCTATATCATCAATATTTGTTATCGGCTCTACGTACGATTCTATTCTGCCTTCACCATTATGTGGAGTGACAACAATCTCAGGCTGATAAATTAAAGTATTCTGGCTTATAGATTTAACTAAGATCTTAACGAATTTCTTATCTCTGGCAGTAAATGTAGTCCAATACATTCTCATGTTTACGTCCAGATCTTCACTGCCGTTTTCGTTATCAAAATTTAATGTTCTATGATAGTCATGGTGATATCTTTTGTAATGCTCACCCAAAAGAATATTAATCATACTGGCCTCTACAGGATATTCTGTATTTGGTATACGCAATACATTTTGGGGTTCATGATTCTCCATAGCTTCTGACAATAATGATATAGTTCCATTCTCATCATCAATATTAAAACAATTAATGAATTCTTCAGGAAGGCCCTCCTCATTAAGCTGCTGTTGAAGAGCATTATTATTTCCAATATCTTTAATAGCCTGACGGATGGTTGCGCTAAAATGTCCTGTGCGGACTTTTACTTCCCTGACAGATTCATTCCAGTTCAAATGGCTATAAGTTCCATAACTGATGCTGACATCAACATTATTTGTGTCATTAGATACACAAATAATCAAACCTATATGAGACGACATTGGGTTATTACCCATATCCTGACTCTTATTTTCAACGCTGCCACCCAACAGTTTGCTCATACGGTCTTCTTGGTTAGTCATATCCACATTATTTGGGATAGCATCTCCATCTGGCTGGTTATCATCATTGACGTCATTATTATTACCCTGTTCATTGTCTTGGTTACCATTCTGACCATTGCCCTGATTACCATTCTGATTTCTGTTATCAGGCAATAAGACACCTAACGAATAAGCCAAGCGGGGGCTTTCAGGTATAATTTCATTATGAGCATCCGGATCACATACAATTAAATCCTTGGCATAACCCGGACCGAGCATTTTAAGTTTTAATTCCTCTTCGATGAGGTTTCTTGCTTCTTGTTCAGTCATATGCTTGTTCTTTATTTTATGGTTTTTGTATTAAGGAAATTATTTTCAAGTTCATCCATTGTCGAACCTGTTCTATCTAAAAGGTCCTGCATAAAAGAAGGCAAATCTCCATCAGGATTAAGTTTATAATCAAGAAGAGCGCTTTTTAACTTTAATCCAAAATCTATATAATTAACCTGCATAAATTTACGTGCTGCTTTTACATATTTGGCCTCATCTTCAGTAAGCAAACCAGCTCCAATTAATTTGCTCAGAATAATGTTAAGGGGTCTTTTCCTCATAAACATTGATCTTCCTTCAAGATGATTATTCAATACATTTCGTTTAATACCGACCTCCTGACATAATCTAGATATACCGTTTCTGTCTAATTTACTGACAAATGTTTTCAGTCTTTCTTGCCATAAATCAGAATAATATCGTATGTCTCTATCGCCAGGTAAATTACAGTACGCACTAGCCAACTTGTTAAACAAGTCTGACTCTTCTGCGTTCTGAGAATAATACGTAATAGTTAAGCCTGACGGATTCTCAACAGCATTGAACGGCATGCGTCTTAAAGATTCATCAGGTTCATAAACCAATACGTCTCCATATATTATTTCCTTAGTTTTGTCTGTAAATTCAATTCTGTCAACACTATAAACTCGTCTTACAGAATAATTGACTGTTTCATCATTTTCAAAATAATCTTCAATTCTAAACGCAGCATCATCGGCAGTAACATTTTGTTCCTCCGGAATATCTTCGTAATATAGAGGATCTCTGCGAAGATTAAATGATGTTCTGTCCATAAGGCGACTTTCAACCTCGCTATAATATAGGGCCTTAACCCTTGCAAAGTTATGAAATCTCATCAATGTTGTTATTGGATTAACATACTGAGGATTATTCGTATGAGGAGGAGCGTCTATCACAATTATATTTCCTTCACCGCCTAAACCTTTAACTTGTCTGTATATGCTGTGATCAAGGTCAACAGCCTTAACTGCGCCTAATTCCGTTGCCTTCGCTAGCTTAGGATTTGAATCACTATTATAGGTTAAACCACTCGCCCAGTCTTCCAATTCAGAAAAGACATCTTCATTATATATATTATCAAGAATTTTATCAAGGAATTTCGGGAAATATTCTTTAAAATTATTTAATCTAGTCTTCGAAAAATTTATGTCAGCAAGTATTTTTCTCGACATATTATATATGTGCTTTACATTATCATCCCCAATCTGATCTCTATATTTATCAAGTATATTTATAAGACTTTGCATAGAGTCAGTCAGCCATGGGAAATCGATGGCTATGAACTCAGGATTAACATATTCAACATTTCTATTTGCTGCGCAATAATCATGAATATCCTTGAATGTCAAGGTAACGGTCTGAGGCTTTCTTTCCAACAAATACATTGGCGGCTGAGACCCGTAGACAATTATTTTTTGTATTGGTCCATAAGGATGCAGTGCATTTAATAAATGCTGAATACGGCCGAAAGCCTTGTCACCTAAGACAATGGCAATATCTGCAGTTCTAGGAATTCTGCTGTTAGCATTTAACATATTCACCATAGGTAAGACATATTCTCCGGCAAACTTATATTTTCCGTAATCTGGGCTACACACAATAATCCCCGTTGAATATTTTGCGTTTTCATTATCATATAAATTTAATATATTTATCTCATTGTTACATGACGTAAAACCTCTATTCAACTGTCCGGGAATGTCATTTAACCTGTATATTGCTTTAGCACTTTTTATTACTTCATTTTTTTTCCTTTTTGGATATGCACAGTCACCCCTTTTTACACCTTTTTTCACTAAAGGCCTCCAGATAAAAGTTAACGTAGTGTTATTATTGTTCCTTATCCCGTTCAAATAATAATATGGCTCTTTGTCGTTTTCATCCGGTATAAGCAAGAATTTATCGTTTTCATTATACCATGTACCAGGGTATGACAATTTACTCGGGTCAAGTCTGTCTTGCTTAAGTGCCAGACGTAAAGCCAACGCAACAATATCACAATTTTTTCTCCAATATTCATCTTGCCTTTTTACTGTATTTGTATATTCTTCAGCAGGCATGTTGATATACAATATCTGTTCCTCAGAATCATTCAGAAAATGTAATATCTCATAACAAATCCTTAAGTACAGACGTGGAAAATCATAGCGTTCAAGCAGATTATATAAATTATCGCCAAGATAGTTTTTTATGTTTTCTAATGTGATTTCATTCATGATTATTATACTTTTTACGTTAATAAAATTAATTTATCAGATTAAGGCTATATTTTACAATCAGTAAAATCCTGATGTTTCAGAGCAGCTCTACGTAGCATTGAAGCAATATCTGAAGAGGTGTCTGCCAAAGTGATAACCAAAGTATCTATTGCCCTTGTCAGAGGCATCATTATCCATTGGAAAACTTGTTCCCATTTTAACCTGCTGACATCTCCAATAACATTTTCTTCAACAGACACTTCTTTGTATTTCAATTCCATTATTTCATCAATATTATAACATACAGTAACCCACCCTTCAAGACCTCGGCATGATTCATATTGAAAAATACGGCAACTGTCTATCAGCTCTTTCGGACTGCACGAAGCCAATGCTTTGGTATTTGTCCCGTCTATAAAATTAATTTTACCCGTATTTTTCCATAAATCAGCTTTTATAAAATGATTGTCTTTTACCTGAGCCGGTGAAACAAGAACGAGGATGTCATAATTAGAGCACTCTGCATCCTTACATGTCTGTTCCAACATTGTATGCAAATCTGTTGTATAATGAGGAGCAATGATAATCTTACCGCCTTCAAGACCTTGTGCCGGTTCAAATCCTGCACATGTGTCTGAAATGCCCATTTCTTCTGTCAGACTTTTTAAGAAACTGACAATATTGGCTTTTTGGCGAAGGCCTTGTTTAAGTTTTATATTAGGTACGCCCCATCTTGCAGCTGTATTCCGTCTGATTTTCTGTAAGGCACTTTTTGCAACAATAATACGCTCTTTACCATACACACATTCTAGAAAATCTTTTTCATCGGGAGTACAATCTTGAGCTTCATCCAAGAATATGAAGTCATCAATGTCATCTGCATATTTTGTTCTCAGCGGTTTTTTATTATTTTGTTCATAAAGACAATGTATATATTCAATTATCTTGTTCGATTGATTAGACTTTTTCCATCCCAAATAAGATGCAAGCGAATAAAGATAAGAATGAAGCGTAGATATTGTCAGATTACTCCTTGCATCAGGTGAAGATGGAATAAAGCTGACCAAACGCTGCAAATCCATTGTAAGCGCGTTGTTATATGTCAACAATGCACAGCTATACCCATCAGCCGCACGTTTTAATGCAGTCTGAAGCAACAAGAATGTCTTACCTGTTCCGGCTTTTCCGTCTATACAATTAAAATCATTGTTATTTATTATTGCCTTTGCGTCATTTTCAAGCAAGCCTGAAACAAGATGTTCTGTTTTAACCCTAAGCGTAGCTGGCGCTACAGGGCGTTCCTGAATAAAATCATTTACAAGCAGAGAAAGATCTTCTTTATGTTCTTCTTCTTTCCTTTTCATCAAAGCATCAAGTTTACCATGAAACAAGCTTTGTCCTGATTTTATTATTTGCTTAATAATGTCTCCAAAGCAAAAAGAAGAAAGCAGGACAGGAGATGTCGTATTCCATCCCTTTGATTCCCAAATATCAAGAGAAACAGATTTTAGCCAAAGAATATTTGATATGAAAATCGAATAGTCACGATGTTTACAGTAATTTAAGATTGTGTATTTCTGATTTCTATTTTGCTCTGAAGCATTTTTACGTTCATTCGTACTTGGATAGTTAACATAAATATTTGTCGAGGTAGCATATACATCATCAACCGTCTGTTCTTTAAGTTCGATTGCCGTACAAAAACTTCTGACATCAATTTCGTTATCATCAATAATCAGATGACAATCATGCAAATCTGCAACTAACAGAATATCTATATCCGAAACTCTTCCAAAAGGAATATTTACTCCTGATAAAATATCTATAGTTCCTTTTGCAGCAGATGGAATTGTTTTACTTATCATCTCGCTCAACAATTTAGCTGCATCAGCTTCACTGCATTTACCACTCAAAGGATAAAGATTTATTTGTAGTTGGTTGTCATTCATAGCTTTTAGTTTTCTTGAAAGCAAAGTTAATGGTTTTTCTTGAAACTATAAAACGTTTCTTATCTTTTTGTAAAAATTTAGTAAACTATTAGCAGGCTCCGAGCGCTGTGGCGTACTAAATAAATTGTCAATTCTCTCCAATAAAAGAAAGTATGTCAGTACACCGCAATTGACTAAAATTAGTGTCCCGGTAACGAATAAAAAACGGGCCACTTTCGGTTAAAAAGTGGCCCACTTACGATGCGTAAACGATAGGTTAATGATTTAAAACCTAAACACTATTATTTGCTTACATATTTGTTTATAAAAACATTTTTCCTGCTTATCTTTTAACCATAAGCGCATGTTTTCCTTTCGATTTTCAGCACTTAAAATCTGATATGCCAAAGACGGTGCAGACATTATACGCCTAAAGCAGCAAAACAGACATATAACATTTTACATTTTTATCAAAGCTACGACAATCAACCTTCCCTACCCTCTCTGTTTCTGTTTGAACAGCTGAAGAGGTTTGCCGTAGTTGAGCATGCGCCAAATCCACTCTAAGGGGCCGAAAAGACAGTAATGGAGCCACAGACGGCTTAGCAACATCTGAAGGACAAATACGGCAAGGGCTATAATCTCTGTAAGCGAAAGGCCCACGCCGGCACCAAGACCGAAGCCTATGCCGTAGAAAAGGAACATGCCTGCTATAGACTGACAGATGTAATTGGTCAAAGCCATGCGGCCGGGAGCAGCAAGGGTGCGCCATACCGCCGAACGGCTGCTGCGGAGATAAAGCAGGCAGAGGGACGACATATAGGCGAAACCTAGCGGATAGACGCTGACGGCGTAAAGCAATGAGTGGGCAGCGTTGCCAAAAGGATGACCGCCAACGGCGCTCCATGCATAGACAACAGACAAAGGAAGACCGACGCTGAAGCCTATAACCGACACGCGGCGCAGCAGGTGCCTGTGGGCAGAAAGGTCGGCATATATCTTCTGACGCCCTATGTAATAGCCTATCAGAAACAGGCCAAGGACCTTAAAGTAGCGGTTGCCGTCGACAAACTCCTGCACTCTCACCAACGCTCCCTGAATAAGAAACTGGAACACCTGAGCATAACTGTCGGCATCGCGCAGCCAATAGCCGAAGTTTTCTTCTGTTATGCCGTACTTGCGGCAGTAATGCCATTGAACCTCAACGGCAGGAGCCGAAAGACTGACGCCGAAGATCTGTGTCAGTGTGTCGACAGCCACGGGCAGCAAAAGGAAGAAGGCTGCCCACGAAAGCATCTTCCGGTTGCTCACGTTTCTGAACAACGGCAGCACCATTCCCATAAGAGCATAAAGCATAAGTATGTCGCCGCTCCAGATGAACATAAGATGCAGGAATCCTATAGCGAGCAACACGGCCATGCGTCTGTAGAACAGTCTGAAAGCCCCGTTGCCTTTCTGCTCGGCATGACTTATTATTATCGAGAAGCCCATGCCGAAGAGCAGCGAGAACAGGGTATAGAACTTGCCGTCGATGAACACATACTGCAAGAATCGCACAATCCTGTCCACACCGGCTGAAGGCATTGACGCGGCAACGTCGGCCGGCTGAAACGTATAGAGCGAAAACTCGGGATAGTTGGCAAGACAGATGCCAAGCAAGGCGAAGCCTCTAAGTGCGTCGAGAATGACATAGCGTTCCGACGGTTTTACTGGGGAATAGTTGGTTTTGGACATGGATATATTTTTTAGGAGTTAAGGAGTTAAGACGTATGCCTTTAGGAGTATTGTCATTTGGAGTTAAAGTAGTTAAAGGAGTTATCGCCAACAAGTTGGCTAGGAGTTAAAGCCATATGCTTTGTGGATCCTTATCCAGGGATAGACACAAGACATTTGGATTTTTCACTCTTCACTTTTCACTGTTCACTTTCGTATGGCGCTGTTTAATTTTTACTTTTTAATTTTTAACTGCGCTTGCGCTCCCCGTCTGCTCTTCACATTCACAAGGCAAATCATAATTAGCTAACGCTGAACTTTGTTTCTCCATTCTCAACTCTCCATTCTCAATTATCAATTTACTTTCTGTTCACCATCATCACGCTTATCAGTATCACGGCAAGACCGGCGAGCTGTATCAGCGTTACGTCCTCATGACCAAGGCCGGCACCGATGACTACAGCAACAACGGGATTGACGTAAGCATGAGTGGCAACTTCGGTGGCAGGACGCACACGCAGTAGCCAGATGTATGCCGTGTATGCCATCATTGAACCGAATACTATAAGATATGCCAACGAAAGCCATGATACGGCTGATACTGCGGAAAGCTGCAAACTGCTGAAATCGCCCGACAATCCTGCGCACAAGGCAAACACGACGCCCGCACCAAGCATCTGCCAAGCCGACGACGACAGTCCGCCGTCATCGCCATTGTCGCGGATATGATATTTTGAATACAGCGTGCCGCATGCCCACGATATGCATCCGCCTATAAGCAGAAGCACACCATACTCATAATGACTGCCGCCGGGACGCTGCATGTTGAGCTGTTCGAGATAGAGCATGGCCACACCAAGAAAGCCAAGCACGATGCCTGCCACGGTGGAGACACTTCTGAAATTGCGACGCCACTGCGGAACATCGAGCAGCATTATCCACAAAGCCGTAGACGAAGCCATTATTGCGACAAGACTGCTGCTGACATAGCGCTGGGCAAACATGATGACGCCCTGATCGACAAACAAAAGAATGATGCCGCACACGGCCGACTTAAAGATAAGTCCACGACGCAACAGCAGCTCGCCACGCAACCGGCATACAGCAAGCAAGGCCAGACCTGCCACGGCGAAGCGTACCGTGCCGAGCACGAACGGCGGAAAGTCGTGAAGACAAACCCCGATGAAATAATATGTGGAGCCCCATACAACGTATATGAGGAAATAGGCTGCAGCTACCGTAAGGCTGCCGGGGGGCTGTGGCATAGGCAGTTTGTTTGGTAAATAGTAATAATTGTCAGGCCGAAAGCAGCGCACCAGCCCTTTGGCCGGCACGTTGCCCTATATGCGTCAGCACCATAAGCAATGATGTCAGCCTCTGGTCTTTATCTCGCAGTTGGCTGGTGCCTTGATATTCTCGTCTATAGTTACCGAACCTATTGAGTCGGCCACAATAACGCCCGATGTCGGATTCTTGATGTTGGTGATGGCTCCGCGGATGTCGGCATTAAGCGTAGAATACTCGAAGGCCCTGTCGCACTCACTGTCGAACGTGCAGTTTTCCAACACCAGGTCGTGAGCATAGCACAGCGGCTGCTCGCCTGAGATATGACAGTTTACAAGGCGCAGGTTGCGCGAGTGCCATCCAAGATACTCGCCGTTAAGCTCTGAGTCGTAGATAGTAACGTTCTCCACCTCCCAGAAGGCGTCCTTGGTGGTTATCTTGGCGTTGTGTATCTCTACGTTCTTTACATACTGGAACACGTATTTGCTGTCGCTCTCAAAGCCGTCTATGCGTATGTCGTTGCTGAACATGAAGGGATAAGTGCCACCGTGCAGCTTCAGGTTCTTAACGTTGATGCGGTTGCAGCGCCAGAATATCTCGTCGGCGTCGTTTATCTCAACGTTCTCGATGTCGATGTCGTTCATCTCGCGGAACATCTTAGGCGCGTCTATCACGGTGTTCTTCATCGTCAGATGGTCTGAATACCACAATGCAGAACGTCCGCCTACGGCAAAATAGCAGTTGTCTATCGTGAATCCGTGGACATGCCAGAACGGATAGTTGCCTTCAAAGCGGCAGTTGGTGGCCACAATGTTGCTGCATTCCTTTATGGCCGACTCGCCTTCGCGTATGGTTACGTTGTTGATGTGCAGGTCGTGCGACGCGAACAACGGGCGTTCGCCGCCAAATTCGGTGTTCTCAATCAGTTTCATAATATGTAATCTTTTTATAATTTATTTTTTCGTTGTCAGTAGAGCTGCGGAGCGTTTCTTGCGCATCCGCCTTTAACAGACTATCGTCAGCAACGATATTTCTGTTGTTTTTTCTTTTGCAAAAATACGTATAATCAGATAAAAAAGCTGTATCTAATTTACTGATTAGATGAAACAATTCACAGAAAATATGATTTGCTCAAATTAATTAACCGCCAATATAGGGCTTTTCGGCACAAAATGATGACGCAAAAACATTTGGCGGAGTTACCTGATTACCTCGAAACAACAGTTTATATTTACACCTGAAAGCAGCAGAATAATAACAAAAAAGGTTGGCATCAACGGCAAAACAGCCGACGGCATCAATGGTTTTTCAGCGCAAATCTGACTCTTCAATACATCTAACCACCGCAAGATCAGCCTCAGCCCAGTCGACTGAGCGCAGCTCTTTAGCGCCGAGCCACACATAGTCCACATGCTCCGAAAGAACGAACCCATCTGACAGCGGCTCGCAGAGATATGCGTTGAGCGTTATCGAAAAGTCGGGATAATCATGACGGGCAGCCACAATCAGGCTGCCTACAGATATGTCATAATCAAGTTCCTCGGCAAGTTCGCGTCTCAAAGCCTCCTGCGGCGTTTCGCCGGGCTCAATCTTTCCGCCCGGGAACTCGTATTTATAGCTTGTATAACTGTATTTTGTGCGGCCCTTTTTCACGCAGAAATATTTTCCGTCCTTGCGTATTACAGCTGCCACCACATTATAATGTTTAGCGTTCATATTCAGCCTTTCTCCTTTTCTTGTTTCTTATATACTGCCGCAAACGGTCATTCGCCCTGCCCTTCTGCCGCTTTGCGTCTCTCTGTCAGTTCGGCCTGCATCTTCTCGTTGAAACGCTTTGTTATGGGATAAAACACTACCGACGCCAAAGCTATGCCGAACACCACTGCCGGCACTATGCTCGACACGAGGCGTATGCCCTCAACAGCCCCGCTGCTCTGCATGGCTGTGCCGCCCGACACGTAGCCGAATGCCGACAGCAGTATGCCCGACAAGGCTCCGCCGAAGCCGAGCCCCATCTTCAGTGCAAACATTATGCCCGAGAAGCAGAAGCCTGTTGCGCGCCGGCGGTTGAGATATTCCATATAGTCGGCCACATCTGCCACCATTGCCCACATAAGAGGTATCGTCGGGGCATAGGCCAGACTTTTCAGTACGCACAGCAGATAAACAAGCACAACGTCGTCGGGCGAAGGCAGATAGAACAGAGCCTGAAACAATACGGTGAGCGACAGGCACACTATATATACGGTCTTCTTGCCCAACTTGCCGGCAAGCCATCCCGAAAGGAACACCACACCGACAAACTGCATTATGGCGTTGAGTATGTTGAACAGCGAGAAGCCTGCCGAATAAGCCTCACGCTCCGTGCCGGCAAGTCCGAAGTTATGCAGAAACTCATAGAGCGAGCGCTGGTCGAGATAGCTTTGAAAATAGAAGTTCATCGACGAGCCGAACATCGCCAGCGAAGTATATACTGCAAGACACAGCACAAACATTACGCGCCACGACACGTTGCCGAAGGTTTCCTTTACGTCTTCCTTAACGCTTGCCTTCTGTTGCGGCGGCTGGGCTATGCGCTCTCTGGTGGTGAAGAATGTTATGAGCAGACAGATAAAGGCGATGAAGGCAAACAGCAGAATGGTGCGGCTCCATCCGCGACTCGCATCCGACCCGCCAAGGCGGTCAATCAGCGGCAGCGTAAAGCCCTGCACGGCAAACTGGGCTATGGTGCTTGCCACAAACCTCACCGTGTTGATGCTTGTGCGCTCCTTTATGTTGGCCGTCATCACTCCGCCGAGCGAGGCGTAAGGCGTGTTGTTGAACGAATACATCATCAGCAGGAGCACATACGACACGGCGGCATAAACGGCCAGCAACGTCTTGTCCTGTATGTCAGGCCTGTGGAAGGCAAGGATGTAGAACAGGCAGAACGGCAGGGCCGATGCCAGTATCCACGGACGATATTTGCCCCAGCGCGTGCTGGTGCGGTCGGTAAGTATGCCCACTATCGGGTCGGCAAATGCACTCACCATAGGCGCCACAAGCAGCACCGAGCCGGCAATGGCTCCGTTGAGTCCGAACACGTCCGTGTAGAACTTCAGCTGATATATCATTATCATCTGAAACACCAGATTGGCAGCCAGGTCGCCCAATGAATAGCCGACCTTCTCACCGAAAGAAATCTTACCGTTATATGAATTATCTGCTGACATCGTTCTTATCTAGCTTTTCGTTTACATGGCGTATACCTCTGCCAGGCTCACGCCCATTGCTCCGGCTCATAACCATGAGGCCGGCACACCGCCCCTCTCAGGGCCATGTTATTAGCAGGAACAAAAGTAATAAAAATTCCTGACAGGAATAACAAAACAGCGAAATAATACAATAAATTATATTGCCGTCAGCAATTCAAATTCCGTCCGTTATATCTTTATCCCTTTCTTTCGTCCATTTTCAGTGCCACGTTCAAAATTCTGTCGTAGCCATACATATAGTCTGTGGCATAAACGGGAATTGCGATGTCGGGCTTAATGCCTCTTGCGTGATGCAGTTCCCCGTCCATGCAGCGCATTAGCATCCCTGTCATTGAGAAAGGAAACAGAGGATATCAAATAGCAAAACAGAAATATAATGTTTCCGCCCAAAAACTTTTTATGACATTCTTCTGAATCTATTAATTAAGGCAACCAATATCAGCAGGCAGAATATGGCGATAATGATGAATCTGGTCTGATTCATTATGTCGGCATAGAAACTGCTGCCGGGGCTTATATAATCTATGACGCATGATGCAGAATTGTTTACCAGGTGCATGCCGAAGCACACCATGACGTTGCGCGTTTTATAATAAACCCAGCCTAAAAGTATTCCGCTTATGAACGTGCCGATAATCAGGCTTGGATAGAAATGCAGTATTGCGAACATAAAGGCAGAAATCAGAATACCTATCCACGGATTTGTCTTCCATTGGAGCAGTTTTTCCTCTATACCTCCGCGAAACACTATCTCTTCTGCCAGCGGAGCCAGTATGCTGATGCCTATTATACTTGCAAAAGAGAGCTGTCCGTCTGCTGCAACGGCTTCGCTATAGTCGTTAAGGTTTAGGGCCGAGACAAAAATGTTGAGCGGCAATATTGAGACCAACATCATCAGCATTGCCATCAGATAGACTGATGCAGGAGAGTTATCTGAGCCATGCTGACCGAAAGACGGCAGCTTCACATATTTTCTCTTTATAAAGAGGGCGGCGATAAACAGATTGCTCAGAATCAGCGTGGCGCTGTCCATACTGCCCAACTGCATGACATCCTCTATCGGCATGTTGTTGTTGAGTACGTAATTCTCAAAAATCCAGCCGGCTACATAAACAATGGCCGGTACAAGTATCAATACGCCAAGAATGTATAACGCGTAATATGTTATGGCGACAAATGGTTTTGGCATTGTTTCCATCATAATTTATAAGTTTTTATGAGTTCTCCATATTTTATTTAAGGCATCGGCCTGAGTATGTTACGATTGTTGCCAGCCGACATCATATCTGCAAATATATAAAATTATTCGTATTGCCGCCCGTTAATCTGAAAAAATATATAGGTCATAGAGAAAAACAATACCTTTTCCGATTCCGACAGCAGATTAATTCTTATTTCTTTGCGTTTATCTTTTTATTTCATAATTTATATGTATCTTTGCCGCCGGATATGACACAACGCTCACGAACGCTGACAAGAGCATGCGCTGCCATGCTGCTTACCGTGTTTATGGCTTATTATGCCATAATCTCGGTGTATGCCCACGTGCATGTGGTCAACGGCGTGATGGTGGTTCACTCACATCCCTTTAAAGACAAGCACAGCCACCCTACGGGGCAGACGCTCGTGCTGCATCACCTCACACATTTTAATTCGCTCGAAGCCGGACCTGCAGCCGAGATTGAGGCGCCCGACGTGAAGCTTATTCACACAAGCTACAGCGAATATACGGTGGCACACGCCACGCCCGACTACAATTCGGGCATATATCTGCGCGCGCCTCCCGTTTCTTCATTTTCATAAATCATTTTATCCTGAAATCGGCCGTTGGCATTCGGTTGGATTTTTGTTTTGCATTGGGCTGACTGACATATGACTTTTTGCCGGCATGGTGAACTATGCCTGCGAAAAAGCAGACGGCATGACGGCAACAAGAAAGCGAAAATACGGCCGGAAGGTTACATCCTACGGCATTAATAACCTCCAAGCGGCCCGATGACCGATCAGGATTTATCTCAACATTATTATTTATGCTGTGACGACGCAGGCATGCCGTGCCGTCATGGCCGGATATTACGTATTTTTTAAGAAATAAATGAAGAAACAAATACTATTATTTCTGGCGGGCCTGCTGTGCCCGCTGGCAGGGATGGCTCATCCCGTTGAACCAAGTACGGTGAAAGAGGGCAACATCATAACAGGACACGTCATTGAGAAAGGAACAGAAGAAAACCTGGCCTACGCCACGGTGCTGATTGTGGAGAACGGCATGGGTACCGTTACTGGTGACGACGGCCACTTCCGCCTGAAGGACGTGCCGGCAGGCAAATACACGCTGAAGGTGCAGCTCATGGGCTATGCCTCGCAGACCAAGACCGTTGTGGTGAGCAACGAATATACCGTTGACCTGCACTTCGTGATGGAGAAAGAGGACATCATGATGGACGAGGTGGTGGTGTCGGCCAACAGAAACGAGACTAACAGAAGGGTGGCTCCGGTGGTGGTGAACGTGATGAACAGCAAGCTGTTTGAGACGGTCAACTCTACCGACCTTGCCAAGTCGCTCAGCTACCAGTCGGGACTGCGCGTGGAGAACAACTGCCAGAACTGCGGCTTTCCGCAGGTTAGGATCAACGGTCTTGAGGGTCCTTACTCCCAGCTGCTCATCAACAGTCGCCCCGTGATGAGTGCGCTGTCGGGCGTGTATGGTCTCGAACAGATACCCGTAAGCATGATCGAGCGCGTAGAGGTGGTGCGCGGCGGAGGCTCGGCGCTGTTTGGCGCCAACGCCGTGGGCGGCACCATCAACATAATAACCAAGGACCCGATAAACAACTCGTTTCAGGTAAACTCTACGATGTCAAACCTCGGCGGCAAGACATGGGAGCAGTATTTCGGCGCCAACGCCTCGCTCGTGTCAAAGGACCGCACATACGGCGTGGCCTTCTACCAGGCTTACAGGAACCGCAACCCGTATGACGCCGACGGCGACGGCTTCTCCGAGCTGGGCAAGCTCAACATGAACACCTTCGGACTGAGGGGATATTACCGCCCCACGCAGTTCAGCCGCCTCAGCGTTGAATACCACACCACCAACGAATTCCGCCGCGGAGGCAACAAGTTTGACCTGCAGCCGCACGAAACCGACATAACCGAGCAGACACGCCACGTGATAAACAGCGGCGGACTGACCTACGACATATTCATGAACGAATACAAGCACAAGCTGTCCGTGTACGGCTCGGTGCAGCATACCGACCGCAACAGCTACTATGGCGCGGGCATGGACGCCAACGCATACGGCACCACTGACGACCTTACGGCAGTGGGCGGAGCCATGTACTCGGGCAACTTCGACCGTCTGCTGTTCTCGCCTGCCACGCTGACGGGAGGCTTTGAATACCAGTTTAACGGACTTCACGACGTCATGACGGGCTACGGCCGCGACCTGAAACAGTATGTGAGGATTGCCGGGGCGTACCTGCAGAACGAATGGAAGATGAGATACCTGACGCTGCTTGCCGGATTCAGGCTCGACAAGCACAACCTTGTGGACAACGTGATATTCAGTCCGCGCGTCAACCTGCTGTGGAAACCCACTGACAGGCTGCAGGGCCGTCTGACATGGTCTACCGGATTCAGGGCGCCGCAGGCTTACGACGAAGACCTGCACGTGGCTGCCGTGGGCGGCGAGGCAATGATGATAAAGCTGGCAGACGGACTGAAGCCCGAACGCTCAAACAGCTTCAGCGGCTCGGTCGACTGGGCTTTCAATCTGGGACACTTCAGCTCTAACCTGCTCATAGAGGGCTTCTACACCATGCTCAACGACGTGTTCTATCTCGAAGAGACAGGATTCGACGAGACCACGGGCACCAAGATACAGGAGCGCCGCAACGGCCATGGGGCAAGAGTCTACGGAGCCAACATCGACTATAAGATAGCCCACGGCAAGGAAGCGCAGCTGCAGCTGGGCTTCACCGTGCAGCAGAGCCGCTACACCGAGGCGCTGGCATGGAGCAGCGACCCCGACGTGGCGCCAACAAAGCGCATGACGCGCACGCCCGACTGCTACGGTTACTTCACGTTTACGTCGGCTCCGCTCAAGAACTTCGACTTCTCCGTCTCCGGTGTCTACACGGGCAGCATGCTCGTGCCCCACTTCGCGGGATACATAGAGAAAGACAGAATGGAGAAGACGCCCGACTTCATGGACCTGAACCTGAAGCTCAACTACACCTTCGTGCTGAACGACCATCTGAAACTGCAGTTCAACGGCGGCGTTAACAACATATTCAACGCCTTTCAGAAGGATTTAGACAAGGGTGCGGAGCGCGACTCTAAATATTTTTACGGCCCTACCCAGCCGCGCACGCTGTTCATTGGCGTGAAGATATTTAACTGACGGGTAGCGCCATACTTACCACAACCAGGCCGTCAGGCAGAAAAGGGCAAAGAACCGGCAAACCGTCTGATGCTTTCAGCCGTTTTGTGCTGTCATGCAGGGTATTGCCCCATGCTTTTATTTTCGCCGTCTGACGCCATTTGTGCCTGACTTTCTCAACCTGATACCTGCCCGCCGTATGTGCCAGAAGCCTCTGAAGCTGTGAGGCTGCCTGAGCTCATACGGCGGGCTGACGTGTTTTCTCTGCAATGATTATGCCGTATATCGGCAAGCAAGATTTTGCATTTTCATGCTTTAATACAAATCCGTCATTATTATTATCCCCGGTTTTGCTTTCTATTGAGCCGATTTTCATCCCACTTTTCGCCTGTACAACTTATTGTATCAAGAATTTGCCGACGGCTGCGCATATCACAACAGACACAGGAAATTAGAACATGGGGACGAAAAGTATTTACATTTTTCGTGTACAGAGTTTTCTTTAAAATAGAAAGCCGAGTTATAACAGATGTTAAAGAAATGGATAATTAGGCAACAACGTATTAACATCAGTTTACACACCCTGTCCTTCTACGCCCTAAAATCAGTGGTTTTAATGGTCTTAATCAGGCATTTCGGAGCAACAAGTCTATGGTTTTAGGGGCATAAACCTATGGTTTGTTACCCGTAAATGGCCGAGTTATGTTTTTTAACATTTACGTTTTTATGCATAAATCTGCATAAGTGTCGCCATATCAATCACTTAACAGAAATATGAAAAAACGGGCATTTTTTCACTCAAACGGCAGAATTGCGCAGACGAAAGCAATTCTCAGAGCATCAAAATCAAAAAGTTTTCTGTCTTCATTTACCTTCCTGTACGTCGGCATCATACTGAATGCACATCGCGCAGCGATGTTTCTTCCGCTCAGCCGTTATGCCACTAAAACGTCATACGGTCTTGTTCTTGCCCAGCAGAAAGCGCGAAATGCCGATGAAGTCGAGCAGACGGGCAAGGGCAAAGCAGCCAGCAAGGACAAAGACCACCGCGACCACCATAAACGAGAGAGCCGTGGGGTCGAACGCAAAGAGCGGTATGAACGCCTTAGACAGGAGAGTGAATATGGGCGAAAAGAGCAGAATTATGAGCGTGTGGCGGCCTATATAAAGCACAAGTCTGCCCACGCGGACATGGCGAAAGACAAAGAGGAGCAGACTGACAACGAGCCACACTATAGCCATTCCGGCAGGCGTGGCACGGTCGAAGTTATTGCTGTCGAGGCAGAGCAGCGCAAGCGGCACAATGGTGAGCGGAGTCTTTGACGCGAACACCGAAAGAACGTTGAGCCCAGAACGCCTCAACGCCGCGCCCATAATGAAGTAGACGGCATTGGCGAACGACAGCAGACCGACGCCGCCCGATGACAGCAGCCAGCAGACAAGGGCGAACAGCGCCACAGACTCGGCAGGGCGGCGCACATAGCGCATGATGACATAACAGAAGGCCTCGAGCAATAGAGGGTGTGGATAAACCAGTAAGGGCCGACAGGATGAAGCAGCAGTCTGTCTAAGAACACGCCCGGCGTAAGACTGTCTATATGCTCCCTTATGGGCAGCAGCGACGCCATAACTATATAGCCCGACTCCATGACGGCATAGGGCACGGCGAGCCACAGCAGATAGCTGCCGAAGCGGCGCCACGGCTTGGCGGTGTTGGCAAGATAGCCAGCGAGAAACAGAAATGCCGGCATGTGGAACGTATACACAAACTTCTTGGCAACGGGGTGCATGTCGCCGAAATATGCCAGATGAAAAACTATCATCAGCACGATAAACACACATTTAAGAAAGTCGAGCTCGTCAATACGCTTGCGTTCGGTTGTCATAATTATGTCTGTTATTTTTATTAAAAAAGCAATGCAAAATTACAAATTTATAGCGAAAAACCTGCCATAACGCCCATAATTTATCCCAAACCGGCAGTCTGACCGCACATGGAGTTTTTTTATCTGTCCTGCCGCGCGCGTTGTCTCCATTGGCACCATCCGGTTGTCTTACGGCACATAATGCGTAACAACAGCCGCAACTGTTAGGGCATAAAAAACTTTTACTGTTTTTTTCGCTGTTATAAAAAATATGATGTACCTTTGCAGATGCACGCCGGATATGCCGCCGCGAGGCTTACCCGACCAAGACAAGCCACAAAGCAGCCGTGAGAAAAGCGCGGCAGCCGCAGATAAACTGTTAAGAAAACAAACGTTCCTAAAATAAGTCAAATTTATTAATTCAGAATTTAAGCCTTTGATTATGAAAACCATGTTGCGCCTTATATTCATGCTGATATTATATCCCGCCACAGCCGCGGCACAGCCCGACATGATTGTGGAACACTACACCAAGGACAACGGACTGCCGAGCAACACGGTGTATTGTGCCCATAAGGACGGCGACGGCTTTGTGTGGTTCGGCACATGGCACGGCCTGTGCTCGTTCGACGGCGCGGAGTTTACGCCCTTCATAACGCGCATAAGCCACAAGTCGGACATGCCGCCGCGCAAGGTGCGCAACATCATAGGCGACAAGGACGGATATCTGTGGATACGCAACACGGACAACCATCTGTACCTGTTTAACAAGTATGCCGAGACTTACCGCGACGTATACAACGAACTGAAGAAGCAGGCGCGCAACGTGCAGGTGATAAAGATTCAGGCCATGGACAACGGCCGCACACTGCTGCTTACGCGCAGCAAGGACGTGTTTGAGGCATACGTCAACGAGGAGAAGAAGATTGAGGTGAGAAAGATATTCGACTCGCGGCGCCACATCGACCCTGCCACAATGAAACTGAAGACCAACATCCTGGGCGAAAACAGCCGCTATGTCTACTGGATAAGCAGGAGTCTGGTGCTCAACATCGTTACGAAGAAAAACAGCGCCCCGCTGCTGGGCAGGATAAAGGACAGAGACATAACGTGCTTCAAGAAAAAAAAGCAGTATCTGTGCATCGGAACTGCACGCGGCATCCTGTATATCATCAACACCGCCAACGGTCACACCGACCAATATGCCTTCAAGGGAATGCAGTCGGCCGTGTCGAGCATAAACATCATCGACGGCAAGGTGTACTTCACCACGAAAGACGGGCTCTACTCCTTTGCCAGAGGCTCGGCACCGAGGCTCATAACATCGCAGGCATCGGGCATCACGCAGTCGTTCACCGACAAATATAACAAGCTGTGGCTGTGCTCCGGCAGGGGCCTGCTTATATGCCACGACCCCAAGACAGCCACGTCGCAGACGTTCACCATGCCTACAGACAGCCTGTTTGCCGAAATGAAATTCAGAGACACAGGCGCCAACGGCCTGTTCATACTGATGCGCAACGGCGAGGTGTGGCGCTATAACCATCAGACGCGCATGATGCAGAACATCAACCGGCAAAAAGAGTTCAGCAACTATATTGCCGAGCCTCACTTCTTCGACATCGACATAGATCCCAACGGCATATTGTGGCTGTCGTCAACGAACAGCGGCGTATATAAGGTTTGCTTCCCCCACTACAACTTCAGGTTTATGTTTCCGGGCATGCTCATCAGCAACGACGAGAGCGACAACAACGGCATACGTGCCGTGTATCAGGCGCGCAACGGCGACCTCTGGATAGGCACGCGCAAGGGCGAGCTGTTCTGCATGGACCTGAAGACCAGGAACATAAAGCGAAAGTTCGGCAGCAACGAGATAGGCCCAGTCTACCACATAATGGAAGACAAGAAGGGCAACTACTGGTTCTCGACCAAGGGCGCCGGACTGATAAAGGCCACGCCCGACGCCATGGCGCCGCAGGGACTGCGCATAACACGGTATACCAACAAGCGGGGCGACCGCAACTCGCTGAGCAGCAACCGCGTGTATTACACCTATCAGGACAGCCGCGGGCGCATATGGGCGTGCACCTTCTACGGCGGACTGAACCTCATAGAGGAACGCGGCGGCAGAATAATATTCAGAAACAAGCGCAACGGGTTCAGGCAGTATCCGCGCTACGAGCTATACACCGACGTGCGCTCCATAACCGAAGACCGCAACGGACGCATGTGGGTGGGCACAACGGACGGACTGATGTCGTTCGACGGAAAGTTCAGCAAGCCGTCTGACATAAAGTTTGAGACCTACCGCGAAAGCCACAAGTCGGGAATAACCGACAACGACATCTTCACGATGTATAAAGACCACAAGGGATATATCTGGATGGGCATATTCGGCAGCGGACTCAACAAGATAGAATATTACGACGAGAAGAACCGCCAGCCTGTGCTGAAGACATACATGATAAACGAGAAGCAGGGCGGCGACGTCATATCGTCTATCGTCGAAGACAAGAGCCACTGCCTGTGGATATGCACCGAGAACGGACTGGCAAGCATGAAGCAGGGCTCGTCTTACCTGAAGAGCTACGACAGGTTTGCAGGCTTCCCCGAGGTGAACATCGAGGACAACACGTCGATATGCCTGCACAACGGCACCATACTGATAGGCAGCCGCCAGGGCCTGCTGTCGTTCGACCCTGAGGCAGTAAGAAACGACAATGACGCCCGATACCCCACCTTCATAACCAACTTCAAGGTGGTCAACCGCGAGCTGTGGGACTTCAACCCGCCGATATTCGAAGGCTCGCTGAAGTATGCCGACAAGATTGTGCTCGACCACGACCAGTCGACATTCACCATTGAGTTCTCGGCCCCCTACTACGCCGACAACAGCCTTATACCCTACACCTACATACTCGACGGATACGAAGACGAGTGGCACAACAGTGGCACCAACCGCATAGCCTCGTATGCCAACGTGCCGCCGGGCCACTATAAGTTCAGGGTTAAGGTCAACGACAACAACTCGCCCGAACGCGTCATCGAGATAATCATCAGTCCGCCGTGGTGGGCCACATGGTGGGCTTACACCATATACACCCTGCTGGCGCTGCTGGCTCTCTACGGTGCACTGCGTCTCGTGATGTACATGATAAAGATGCGCAACGAGGTGTATATCAACGACCGCCTGGCCGAACTGAAGATACGCTTCTTCACCAACGTCAGCCATGAACTGCGCACGCCCCTGTCGCTCATAAAGGGACCGATAGAGGAACTGAAGAACACCGAGAAGCTGAGCCCTACGGGCAAGGAGTATATAAGCCTCATCGACCGCAACGCGCGCAAGATGCTGCAGCTGGTAAACCAGATACTCGACTTCCGCAAGATTCAGAACGGCAAGATGAAGATGCACGTGTCGTATGTCGACCTCAACAGCATGATAGAGCAGCTCATGCAGGAGTTCAGGATGCATGCCGAAGAGCGCGACATAGCCTTCGTGTTCGACAAGGCTGAAGAACACGTTACGGCATGGTGCGACGCCGAAAAGATAGCCATAGTGCTCAACAACCTGCTGAGCAACGCCTTCAAGTACACCGGCGAGGGAGGCAAGATATGCATAGCGCTCGAACACGACTACGACAGGCACATGTGCACGATAAGGGTTGAAGACGACGGAGTGGGCATACCAAAGTCGCAGCTTGAGGTGATATTCGAGCGCTTCTCGCAGGCAAGCAACAAGACGTCTGACGACAACGCCTACGCCGGCACGGGCATCGGCCTTTCGCTGTCGAGAGAGTATGTCAACATGCACCACGGACGCATATGGGCCGAAAACATCGACGGCGGCAAGGGTGTGGTGTTCTCTGTTGAACTGCCTACTGGCCGCGAACACTTCGACGAGAAAGACATCGAGGTCTACTTCGACGACAACACTGCTGGCAGCAAGACAGCAGACGAGGCCGAAGCAGAACAGGACACGCAGGAGCAGAAAGCGGAAGAACCGCAGGACGATCTGCCTACGATAATGCTCATAGAGGACAACATCGACATGTGCCGCATGCTGCAGCTGCAGCTGCGAAGCAACAAATACAACGTGTTTACGGCGCACGACGGCGAGGAAGGACTTAAGAAGATTTATCAGCACCACCCCGACATAATAATAACCGACCTCATGATGCCGGGCATGGACGGCATGGAACTGCTGCGCAACGTAAGACAAGACTTCAACATCAGCCACATACCCGTCATCGTGCTCACGGCAAAGAACACCGAGGAAGACAAGCTGACATCCATAAAGAGCGGAGCCAACGCCTTTATAACAAAGCCCTTCAGCAGCAGTCACCTCATGGCCAGAATAAACCAGCTGCTCGAGGAGCAGCGCATCTTCCAGCGCAAGATGGTGGTGCAGACCACCGTGGAGAGCACGGCCGAGGCTGCCAACGACTCTTACGAACAGCACCTCGTGAAGAAGGACATCGAGTTTGTACACAAGATTCATGAGATTATTGAGGAGAACCTCAACTCTAACGACTTCAACATCGACACCATAGCCGGCACGATAGGTCTTAGCCGCTCTGCCTTCTTCAAAAAGCTGAAGAGCCTGACGGGCTTTGCCCCGGTAGACCTCGTAAAGGAGATAAGGCTGACCAAGGCTGCACGCCTCATAGAGACTACCGACGACAGCATAACAGAGATAGCCTACTCTGTGGGCTTCCGCGACGCCGGCTACTTCGGCAAGTGCTTCCGCAAGAAATATGACATGACGCCAAAGGAATACAGAGCCGAAAAGCGTCAGGCGCAGCAGCAATAGCACAGCCGAAACTACGGCACGAAATAAAGCTATGGCACGAAATAAGACTTAAAAGCAAGCTAAGGAATTGCACTAAACAGCGCTTTGCATCAGCCTGCCTTCCGTCCCATTCGTTTGTATCAACCGGAATGGACGGAAGGCACGTTGATTATATATAAACAGACAGCACGACAAAACTAACTTTCTTTCCAATATTGCAATAACATCGCTACGACAGCAAATCCTCTATGATAAAAGTACATTTTTTTGCTTTAAAAGAATAAAATTACAGTTTATTTTTATATATTTGGAGTGCCGTACAACGGAACGGACAACGACGACTATGTGGACGGTGAAGTGTTCATTGAAGAGCGGAATAACATCTGGAATACGACTTACCTCTTCAACGCGAAGGAGAAACCTCGTTTACGTCAACACCGGACACACAAAGAAAGACGGAACAACAGACGAGAAAGCCCATGAGCGCAAGCTGAAGTGGGACGAGGAGAACCGCCTGCTGGCCTCCGACGACGACGGCTTCGTGACGAACTACTGGTACGACGCTGACGGCGAGCGCACGGTGAAGACCAGCGGCGAGAGCGAACAGGTATATGTAAACTCAGAGTTTGCCGGCGGACGCACCAACACGGCCAAGTTCTCACTCTACGTGAGTCCTTATCTCGTGGCAAACCAAGGCGGACGCTACACCAAGCACATCTATATAGGCTCACAGCGCATCGTATCAAAGATAGGTGACTTCGCATTCTACGGCGCAGATCCGAGGCGCATACAATATGCCGGCAAAGAGGCTGACGCGGTAAATGTGGACTATGATGTTAAATATAGTTAACAACTGCAGGCAATCAAAGAAAATTATGCTACATTTGGGGTGCCGTACAACGGAATGGACAACGACGACTATGTGGACGGCGAAGGATTCTGCTGTGACGACGGCACGATGGAAGCTGCCATCGCCCAGGCCAACGCACCGGAGGACAACTTCCAGGAAGGCGACGCCTACGAGAGGCTGCAGTTCTACTACCATGCAGACCACCTGGGCAGCACGAGCTACATCACCAACCTTGACGGCGAGGTTGTGCAGCACGTAGAGTACGTGCCGTTCGGCGAGGTGTTCATCGAGGAGCGGAACAACACGTGGAATACGCCGTACCTCTTCAACGCAAAAGAGTTCGACGAGGAGACCGGACTGTATTACTACGGTGCGAGGTACTACGACCCGAGGTTGAGCTTGTGGATGTCTACAGATCCATTGGAAGAAACCGCATTTAATATTGGTTCATATACCTATTGCCATAATAATCCAATTATCTTTATAGATAAAGATGGTAGATTCGATTTTGATGGAACAGTTGAGAACAATAAATATTATGCAGTTATTGCTGTATTCCCTATGAATTTATCTGACCATAATGGAGCTATTTTAAAAGATTATTTAGCGGCTGTCAATTCTGGTGTTCCAGTTATACGGGTAACAGATATGAAAGATTTTGCTAATGCTATGTATAAGTTAAAAGAAATCAATACTGTGACAAAAACTTATACTCTTAATAGTCATGGCTATAGAGGTAATAGCAATACACCTGCATATTTTAATATTGGTTCAGACAAGATTACGCCAGAAACTGATTTCACAATGCTTAAAGATGGTTTAAACAACCACAATGTTTTTATAGGAGTTTGTGACATAGGTACACTTGAAGGACGAGGATATGAATTGGTTGAAAATATGGCAAAGCAGACATCTTCATTAGTGGTAGCTTCAGATCATCCAATACGGGCAGGGTACAAATATGATGGAAGTAATTATTTGAATAATGATGATATTAAAATTCCATTTAAACCAACATCTCCACAAAATGAATTTATGTATTCGAACCGAGGAGAGCCTTTTGGATTTATTAAGAATGTTACTATTGATAAGAACAAAGGTATGTCATGGTCTTTTGACATAAATAATTCATTTAGAATGAATTTGTTTGCAAAATAATTATAATATAAAAGGTTTGGATTCTAATGTAAATATTAGGATCCAAACTTTAACCACTTAGATAATTATATATGAAAATAAATATTATACTAATAATGTTTCTTTCCATTTTTTTTGATGCTTGTAGTCAAAACGTCAATATAAAAAGTGAAAAAAGAAACAAATTTGATGCTTGTAGCCAAAACGTCAATATAAAAAGTGAAAAAAGAAACAAAAATTCTTTTACAAATAATCTTGATAAAAAATATTTTGAATTAAGTTCTTTTGAAAAGTATCAAACATTCAATGAATTAAAGATGGAAGGAATGGGAAAAGTTGCATTAAATCCGTTTGTGTATGTACGCAAAAAAAATGACACAATATATGTTATTGCATCTAATGACACAACAACTATAAAAAAATATTTTTTATGTAATCACAAATGGTGCAGTTATGAAGAATATGAATTATGGAAACGTAATACTCCTATAACAAAAAGTGGGCAAGAAAATCCTGCTAGAACATATTATAGAATGTTTTTTAATGACAGTATTGCCGAATTACGGTATTGCTATATGGGCGAAACTATAACAAATGACTTTTATCTTAAGACAGCGGATCAATGCATTTGGATAACACAATGGATTCCAGTTGTAGATAATGTTCAAAATAAAGAATGTATATATGACGAAATGACACATATTGTAGATTTGTTAAATTGCAAAAAAGATTCAGTTACATATTTTATAAAACGAAAGGGCATAATTCAACCCCATATATATTATTACAATTTAAAAGAAAGTACAGCATCATATATTTATGAATGTGTTTCGCGAAATGATATATTATATTTTAATAAAAATAGTTTGGGATTATTTGGAATACAGCCAGGTCTGGAAAAATATGATAGACACAGGTCTATTTTACCATAATGCAAAATATGGATAAAGACACTGTGCCCAACCAGGCCATCGCCACGTACGTGACGCAGTGGGCTTACGACAGCCACAACCGCCTGCTGGAGATGATATACCCCGACGAGGAGAAGGTTTCCTACACCTACGACCTCGGCGGCCAGCTGACCAACGTCCACGGCTACAAGTCATACGGCTACGACTACGTGAACCGCATAGGCTACGACAAGTTCGGGCAGCGCACGTACATGAAATACTGCAACGGCGCGGAGACATTCTACACCTACGAGCCGCAGCGGCGCAGGCTGCAGGGTCTGAAGGTTGACGCCGGCGGACGCACCATAATGGACAACGCCTACACCTACGACGCCGTGAGCAACGTGCTCGGCGTGACCAACGGAGCGGCCCTGCCACAGAGCGGCAAGGCCGGCGGGCAGATGAGCCACAGCTACACCTACGACGCGCTGTACCGCCTGTCAAGCGCCACCGGCACCTACACGGGTGCAGACAGTAAGACGGCAAGCTACACACTGGCAATGGGCTACGACAACATGCACCGCATCACGTCGAAGAGCCAGCACCTCACGCAGGACAACCTGCAGTTTGACGGCACACTGAACGTGGGCTATGACCTGACATACACCTACGGACAGGAAGATGGAAAGAAATTCCAGCTTGACAACGTCAGTGACGTGAACTACCGCACGGAAACCACTCCGGACGAGAGCCGGAAGACACGCAACAGCCACGCCTACGAGTATGACGCGAACGGAAACCTCGTGTACGTCAACACGGGACGCACGAAGAAAGATGGAACAACAGACGAGAAAACCCATGAGCGCAAACTGAAATGGGACGAGGAGAACCGTCTGCTGGCCTCTGACGACGACGGATTCGTGACCAACTACTGGTATGACGCTGACGGCGAGCGCACGGTGAAGACCAGCGGTGAGAGCGAGCAGGTGTATGTGAACTCCGGGTTTGCCGGCGGACGCACCAACACGGCTAAGTTCTCCCTCTACGTGAGCCCTTATCTCGTGGCAAATCAGGGCGGACGCTACACCAAGCACATCTATATAGGCTCACAGCGCATCGTATCAAAGATAGGTGACTTCGCATCCTACGGCGCAGATCCGAGGCGCATAGAGTATGCGGGCAATACATATACCTTATATTATATGGCCACAGTTCGTCGTCAGGCAAATAGATTTTAATTAAACAAGGTGGTTTATGCTATCAGCCATCCTTGCTGGTCTTTTCGTACGTTTTTTCTTGACACAGCCCATTATGCCAGCGAAAAAGCGAACGGAAAGACTATTAAGATAAGGCAAAAGCACAGGCTGACCAATAACATAAAGCATTAACATTGCTGAATATTAATTACTGGTTGGGACATAAAAGACGGCAAACGGCATTGGAAAAGGTATGCTTTTAGATGATGAAACGTGGTGTTTTACGATGTAAAAGGACAGCTTTTACAAGCTGCATAGCCATGTAACGACGCAAAAAGGAAAAGAGATATGAAAAAGATTTTAAGAAAAAACTCATCACTCATCACAAAGCTGCATAAGGGCCTTGTAGTCAATGCTTTAGAGTGTGACGAGTTGCATTTCCAACTCATCACATCCGAGGTGAACGGTCTGTTGCGTGATGAGTACGGAAAGCAACTCATCACAACTTAACAAGCTGTAAATCAGCACATTAAAAGCTATTGTGACGAGTGATGAGTTTATTAAGATAAGTTTTTTGTATCAGAATTTTGCCGAATCACAATGGCCGCCAGTTTAGCGCTAATAAAAAAACGACGAAATGAATTGGGGTAAGGATTTGCGAGATTCGGATAGTCACTACGTTATTTGAGCTGCGCTTATTGACATTTAAGCACAATTGGCCATTAGACCGCACATTGTTTTATCTGTTTTGTGTCTTCATGCTTTCAGCCCGTCTTTTAGTTTCTGAACGCTGATAGCCGATTAGGATTAAAGCGCCTGTGCCCATTTTCGCAAAAGGCGTTTCGCATAATCGGGACGCACGAAAGTTAAATTCAGTTAATAGCATTTTCGCTTTTGATTACAAAGCAAATCAGTAATCGTTTAAAGAGAAAAACATCAGAAAATCTATTAACTTAATAAAATTAGCTTATGAAAAAAATTTTTACTTTAGTAGCAGTTGCACTTGCAGCAATGAGCGCAAACGCTCAGGATTATTATGCTGCTGCAACTTATGATGCAGACAAGAACGTAGTAATGGCTGAAGAATTCCAGAATGCTGTTATCGACACTCAGAACGGCAAATCTGTTGTTACCGTAGATCTTACAAATGTAACAATGACAGCAGTAGGCGGCACTACTCCTAAAGAAATAGACAAAGACGCAAACGTATCAGAATGGAATGCCATAGAATGGAAGACCGGCAACCAGGGCGACATCGAGTTTCCTTACGTACAGGGAACAGGTAACCCCTACGTTAAGCTTCTGGCAGAAGAAGTGATTACAGACGGCCAGCCTACAGGCACATACCGTCCTGCATACGAATACTACGAGCCGGACGGAAGCAAGGGTCTGCCCGTGTCAGGACTCTACTATGAGTTCAAGGCTAAGGCTGAAGGAACTCTCGTACTCGGTGTATGGATCAACAAAGGTAACCGCAAGCTCTTCGTTGTAGACAAGGAGACACAGAAGGCTCTGACACCTAACGTAGACTATACTCTGGACGGATATGAGAACGGCGTGACAAACGAAGACGGCACAAAGGCTTACAACATGAACCTCCCTACAAAGGGAACAGAAGGTGACGACCTGTACATCTGGGGTGCAAAAGGCGGCAGCCAGGCTATCTGGGGATGGCTGAACATACCTATGAAGGCTGACCAGACCTACATGGTGTTCCTGCACAGCGCACAGATCGGTGTAAGCGATGTTGAATTTGAAGCCGGCACAAGCGGCATCAACGACATAACAAACAACACATTTGACGCAGATGCTCCTGTGTACAACCTTGCCGGACAGCGCGTAAGCAAGGATGCGAAGGGCATACTGATTCAGAACGGAAAGAAGTTCATCAGAAAATAAGCCTGATGACGATTGTGTACGAATCGTACGTAAACCAATAAACATCTTTTATACATAACGCACAAATAATCTTCCTAAAGACAGCACGCCTGTCATTAGGAGGATTATTTGCTTTTGGGGGATATGATTAATCCTGACTCTGCTAATCACAGTTTTTCTTTATGACTTGCCACTCCGGCAGCTGCACCATACTGCTGTTCTTTTTGACGAGATGCCCGCAGACACACCAAACGGGCGCAAACGGACAAACAGAAGCATGCCATATCTAATGCGGACATCAAAACACAACCGGAAAAACTAATACATGAAGGATAAAAAAAACATATATTTTCTATGTCTGCCATGCGACAAATATGCACCATCTGAGACGTATCATGTTATAAATCAGCCGTTTACACCGGAGACAAAAGCGACAAATAGTTTAATGCAACCTTTTGTTTTTATTTTTTATTATATTTTGGTTACATTTTTCTATTATATCCGTCAAAGAATTGTAAAGGAGAAAATATGCCCTGATGCCATGGGCAAGACATACTTGAAAAAACAAATTTAATTATATTGTATAACATTAATAAAAACATTCTTATGAAGAAAAATCATTTTTCACTACGAAGAAAGGCATACGCCCTGATGTCGCTTGCGGCAGGCGTGCTGCTCTTTGCTTCATGTGCGCAGGATGGTTTCGACGAAGAAAGCTTCGACAGCGGTGTATACAACACACAGCTTGAGGCTCCTTCAACAGACGACATCCAAATCACGGCAAGCGCAGATGGAACACAACAGACCATCAGCTGGCCGGTAGTCTATGGTGCAGGCGGCTATCATGCCATCCTGACTAACACTACTGCAGGAGAAGTATTGATAGACTCTGTCTACGACGGCACTTCATTCGCCGTAGCACGTGTTGAGGACAACAACTACGAACTGTCTCTGGAAGTTCTCGGCAACGAGGAAAGAAACAACACAGGCTGCGACCCTGTAATCAAGACTTTCAACACCTTTGCCGTTGCATTTGCAACAATTCCTTCAGGAAGCGACCTCTGCGAATACTTCCAGAACAACCCTATACCTGAAGGCAACGAAGAGGAACTCGTATACGACCTTGAGGAAGGCGGACAGTATACAGTTTCTAATATTCTTGACTTTGGCGGAAACAAGATACAGCTGCGCTGTACAAACGACCAGAAGAGACCTACAATCACTTATGGTGAACAAGGAACAATACGCACATCAGCTCCTCTGAAACTGAAGAGCCTCAACTTTAACTGCAGCGCATCTGCAAACGAGGCAATAGGACTGAGCGAGACGCCTGACGAGAGCATAAAAGGCGCAACAGGCAGCGGCGACTACTACAACATAATGGGTACGCTGCATATCACAAGCTGTAACTTTGAAGGAGTGAACGCCCAGTTTATACACGACAACAACAAGAAATATTGTATTGAGACATGTGTCATTGACAACACTGTGGTGAAACTGACATCTACAGCATCAAGCGGCGTAAACAGCAATGCCATAATCTACTTCAAGTCAGGATTCATCAACAATCTGACCGTACAGAATTCTACATTCTGGAACGCCGGCGACTCTGATGCAAAATACTTCATACAATACAACAACTCAGGACGCTGCGACCGTGCCGGATACACATCTAACAGCGTAAACATCAAGAACAGCACATTCTACAACATCGCAAAATCAGGACAGTGGGCTAACTACAGCGGATTCAGCGGCAAGGCAACATCAGTATTCGTACTGACAAACACAATATTCGTTGACTGTGCCAAGGAAATAGCACGCCGCTTCATCGGCGGTAACTTCAGCACAAGCCCGTCATACACATTCCTTAACAACACTTATCTGCAGGATGCTGCCACAGACACTTATGACAATGAAGAGAACTACGACAAGAGCGGCACTGCAATAAAGAGCAACCCGCAGTTTGCAGACCCGACAAACGGCGACTTCACTGTCAACGGAGGCGAACAGCTGTCTAAGAGAACCGGCGACCCGCGCTGGCTTCCGGCTGCAGAATAATAATCGATAACAAAAGAAAAACATAAGATATGAAAAGAAAATTCATAAAAGCTCTATGCTTCGGCCTCATGGTTTGTGCTGCCACACCGGCACTGGCACAAAGCCAGACGGTGAAGGGTACAGTCGTTGACGAAAACGGCGACCCTATCATTGGCGCATCTGTCCGCATAAGCGGCAAGGAGGGCACCGGTGTGATAACCGACATAAATGGTAACTACACCATCTCTGCACCCAAGGGCAGCAAGGTGACAATATCCTACATCGGATATCTTACACAGACTGTTGCTCCCGGCGGAAGAACACAAATGCAGGAAGACTCACAGAATCTTGAAGAAGTTGTCGTAGTAGGTTACGGTGTGCAGAAGAAGGCTCACCTGACCGGTTCTGTTGCAACTGTTCCGATGGACGAGATTCAGGACATGACATCAGGCGGTCTGGCAAGCAGTCTGTCAGGACTTGTCAACGGTCTGAGCGTAAGCGGCGGCGACACCCGTCCGGGTGAAAACGCAACAATGTATATACGTGACACCAACTCGCTCGGCGACGTAGGTAGCGTGGCACAGCAGCCTCTGTTCGTCATCGACGGATACATCTATCCCAACGACGTAAAGGTGGGCAACTCAACACAGAACCTCGGTGCAGAGGCATTCAACAACCTCGACCCGGCAGAAGTGGAGAGCATCTCTGTGCTGAAGGACGCTTCAGCAGCCGTCTACGGTGCACGTGCGGCTAACGGTGTTATCCTCGTTACCACAAAGAAGGGTAAGCTCGGCGCACCGCGCATCTCATACAGCGGCACATTCGGTTTCACAGACGCCGTATCACATCCCAAGATGCTGAGCGCATACGAGTATGGACGTCTCTACAACGCTGTTGCAGCAGCCGACCCGAAGAACACATCGCTCAACCATCTTACAGACCTCTATCAGGCAGACGAGCTCAACGCCATGAAGGGCCTCAACTACGACCTGCTGGACAAATACTGGGAGACTGGCGTTACGATGAAGCATAACGTAAACCTCAGCGGAGCAACTGACCGTGCAAGCTATTTTGCAAGTCTTTCTTACTTCGACCAGGACGGTAACCTCGGCAACCTTGACTACAACCGCTGGAACTACCGTGCAGGAGTAGACGTTAAGGTAAGCCAGTGGCTGGGTGCAAACCTCAGTGTATCAGGCGACTACGGTAAGAAGAACACACCTTACATCAAGGTTGGCGGTACTTCTAACGAAAAAGACTACAACATCCTGCTCACACGTCCGCGCTATATTCCGGAGTATGTCAACGGCCTGCCAATCGCAGCATACGGAATAAGCAACACTCAGGTGGACGATGACCAGAACTACTCATTCTCTGAACTGAGAAACAACGGCGACTACAGCCGCACGATGAACTCTAACATCAACATTCAGGGAAGCATCAACTACGACTTCGGATGGAGCAAGATACTGAAGGGACTGAAGCTGAGATTCTCTTACTCAAAGAGCATCAACACAGACAAGACCAACCAGTATGGCTCTGAATACAAAGTGTACACAATGCAGACACGCCCCGGAAGCGGAAGCCACCTGTATACTCCGGTAGAAGGTCAGGACTACAGCCAGTTTATCACAGAGGCGAACCTGCTGCCCCATACAATAGCCAACGGTGACCCGTCACAGCTGAACCGCTCTATGACACGTACAGACAACTACCAGATGAACTTTACGGCGTCATATAACAGAGACTTCGGCGAGCACAGCATCGGAGCATTATTCTCAATAGAGAAATCAGAAGCAGAGAGCGAGTATCTCTATGCCATGGTTTCAGACCCCTACCCCTTCACAACAGGACAGTCAAACTCAGCTGAGGGCGAGACAAAGGTTATAACCTTCACCCGCAGCGAGTCAGGAACTCTCTCTTACATCGGACGTATCAACTATGCATACGCCAACAAGTATCTGGCAGAATTCCTTATCCGTTCTGACGCTTCAACGAAATTCGCCCCGGTAAACTATTGGGGAGTATTCCCGTCATTCAGCGCAGGTTGGGTAATGTCTGAAGAAAAATGGTTCAAGGAGGCTCTTCCATGGGTAGACTTCCTGAAAGTTCGCGGATCATTCGGTATGACAGGACGTGACAACACAGCCGCATGGCAGTGGATGCAGGTTTACGCCCAGGACGCCAACCGCGGTCCGGTGTTCGGTACAGGCATCGCAAACGAAAGCGAGAACCGTATAACCATCAACAAGAACAACTCTGCCGTAAACAAGGATGTTCACTGGGATAAGGTTTACAAAGCCAACTTCGGTCTCGACTTCACCGTACTTGACAACCGTCTGAGCGTTACTTACGATATGTACCGCGAGTGGAACCGCGACATGCTGATGAACATCAGCCAGGCTATCGAGGGAACAATCGGTACACAGTCGGCAGCAGTAAACCTTGGCGAGATGGACAGCTGGGGCTACGAGTTGAGCGCTACATGGCGTGACAAGATCGGCAAGGACTTCAAATACCGTATCGGCCTCAACACAGGCTACAGCGACAACAAGGTGCTGAACATGGACTTCGCCACAGACTATATCTATCGTCAGATACAGCGCGGCGGACGTACAGACATCGGTCTGTGGGGTATGCAGTGCATCGGCATGTTCCGTTCATTCCAGGATATTGAGGAGTATTTCGACAAATACAACATCACATCTTACCTCGGAATGAGCAAAGACGAGGTTCGCCCGGGTATGCTTATATATAAGGATGTACGCGGACCGCAGCAGGAAGACGGAACATACGCAGGACCTGACGGCGTGGTAGACAAGGACAACGACCAGGTATGTCTGTCTAACCGCAACAATCCTTACAGCGTTACAATGAACCTCGGCGCCGACTACAAGGGATTCTCTCTCACAGCCCAGCTGAGCGCTTCATGGGGTGGATACAGCTTCGTTGACGCTTCTGCACTGAAGTCAGGCTCAGGCGTAGACGACCTCGAGTTCACCAACATGCCTTCATTCTGGAATGTTGACAACATGTACTCATATCAGGACATATACGATGCAGCCGGCAACCTCGTAGTAGCTGCCAACCGCAACGGAAGCCTGCCTAACCTCGCTTACCAGAGCGTAAACGCAATAACATCATCATTCTGGAGAATAAGCGGAACACGAGTAAAACTGAGCCGTCTGACACTGGCCTACACTATTCCGTCAAGCCTCGTGAAGAAAATCGGTATACAGTCAGCCCGCGTAAACGTTACAGGCCAGAACCTGCTGAGCTTCTATAATCCTTATCCAGACAACTTCATGGATCCGATGTGCAGCTACGGTTCTTATCCTACACTGCGTCAGTTTACAGTTGGAGTAAATCTTACATTCTAAGAAAATATAACCGTTTAATAGAATTTTATCAATGAAAACAAATATAATAAAAGTGTTCGGACTTGGCCTCATCGCAAGCATGACCATCACATCATGTAGTGATGACTTCCTTGAGGAAAAGAAGAACTACGATAACGTAAATACAGGTATTTACGACACAGAAGAGGGATGCCTGCGCCGTGTATACGACGTTTACAGCTGGTGTCTGCCTACGGTGAACAGCGACCCCACATGGCAATATCCTTCTACAGGAAGCAACGACACTCAGGCAAAGTCGACTGAGGAGTACAGCGGCTTCGGAGCATTCGTTGATCCGCAGAACCCGCTGTCTGTAATGAGCGGAACATCTGTTCCTGACTATTTCTTCGGTACTCCTAACAACATTCAGAACAACGCATGGGGACGTATCCGCAACATCAACGACGCCATTGAAGGCATCTCAGGCGGCGCCCTCTCACAGGAGAAGAAGGACGAATATCTCGGACAGCTCTACTTCTTCCGTGCATGGTGCTACTATAACCTCGTGAAATACTACGGAGGTGTGCCTATCGTAACTGAGGTTCAGGACCCTGTTGAAGGTGTGATTAACCCTCGCCGTTCAGCAAAGGCTTGTATCGACTTCATCCTCAGCGACCTTGACCAATCAGCCAAGATGCTTGCTGACAAGACAATGAACGGCGGCTGGTCGAGCGACGAATGGGGTATGGTAACAACAGGAACAGCCCTCGCGCTGAAAGGCCGTGTGCTGCTGCTGTGGGCTAGCCCGCTGTTCAACCGTGCCAACGACGAGACACGCTGGAAGAACGCATACACACAGATGAAGGCCGAGCTCGACTCTATCAACTCTTGCGGCTATGGTCTGTTCACATCTACAAACAACGTAAACGGTTCAGACTTCGCACTGCAGTTCAACCAGAGCGACAAGAACCCTGAAGCTGTGTTCGTAACTCTCTACAACACTGTACAGGCCGGCGACGGTCAGAAGAACAGCAACTGGGAGCGCTACATCCGTCCGAAGAACACAACAGGTTCTGGCAAGAACGCTTCTGCAATGCTGATAGACATGTTCCCGATGGCTGACGGTAAGCGCCCGGCTTCTGCCGACACTTACACAAAGCTCGAGGCTTCGTCTATGACATACGACCGCGAACATCCGTTCATGAACCGCGACCCGCGTTTCTACCGCACATTCGCATTCCCCGGCTTCCGCTGGGCTTACAACGGCAACAGCAGCGTTCAGGAGGCTGATCCTAACAACCCGCTGTATGACGACGGAAAGAACTATGAACTCTGGAACTATGTATGGTATACAGACCTCGACGACCAGGGCGACCCTGAGAGCGGAAACGACTATGGTGCAGACAACCTGCTGACAAACTGCTCTGGCGTTTACGTGCGCAAGCGTTCTGACGACTACGATGTAAATACAAACTCTATGTACACCTTCACCGGTACAGCAAGCAACGGCGGATTTGCTTATTCAGCTCAGCCCTACATCGAGCTCCGCTACGCAGAGGTGCTGCTCAACCTTGCTGAGGTTGCATGCGGTGCAGGCGAGCTGACAGACGCCGTAAGCTATCTGAAGCAGGTTCGTGCCCGCGCAGGCTACACCGGCGAGAACAACTACGGACTGCAGAGCAACCTTGAGTCAGACCAGGCTGCATGTATGTCGGCCATTCTCTATGAGCGCCAGATAGAGTTTGCATACGAGGGCAAGCGTTTCGACGACCTTCGCCGCTGGATGCTCTACGACGGTGGTGCAACAAAGGTTGAGGGTGCGCCTTCAACATGGACACTGACAGGATGGGGCGGCAACACATGTACATGGCTCGGCTTCAAGCAGCTCAACGGACAGCGCCGTGAGAACATGGAATTCCGCGTAGCCGACAAGTATGGTGTCGGCGGAACAACAGCCGACAGCGACCCGCTGCTGAAGAACGGCGGAACACGCTGTGCAGCAGTAGACCTCCGCAAGGAGCTCAACCCGCAGCTGGAAACTCTGAAGACATGGTACAGCGACAACCTCGTTCGCAAGGACAAGAAGGGCGACTCTTACGACCAGAACAAGGTTAAGCTCTACATGAACTTCCTGCCTCGCTACTACTTCCTCGGACTGACACAGGGAGCACAGAACAACAACAAGGCTCTGGAGCAGACCATCGGTTGGGAAGACAGTCAGCACGGAGGTTCAGCCGGAACATTCGACCCGCTGGCAGACGAATAAACATTGCTAATCTATATAAAAAGAGGCATGCCGCAAATGGCATGCCTCTTTTTATGTCCAAACACAAGGCTGACGGAGAAACATCAGACACGAGCCGCAGACACGCCGACTACCACCGTAAGCCTGCACCACTCCCCGCCCTACCGACACATTCATGCATTCTGCATGGAATTTACTTTATACCATGTGAAAGACAACAGCCCTTGACCGTAATTTCTGCCCTTGCAGACAACCTAAGCGGCACCGATCAGCACAAAGCAAAACCATGATGCGGCAAAATCAGAATGACATACTTGTAACAAAAGTCAAAAAACACCAGCTGACAAAACAAAATGTATATTATGAAAAGACTATTTTGCCTTAATTACATAGATATTTTGTAATTTTGCACCCTGAAAATGAGCATAGGTATGACTATTCGTCAAATTTCATTAAAATAAAGGCAAAAAGATTATGGAAGAAACTCAGCAGTCTGACTCCCTGGAGGTGTTACGCCGTAAACTCGACCTGCTGCTGCGCACCGGTCAGTTATTGATGGAAAGTTCGGCAGACACCAGCCGCATAATACGCAACATGGACCGCACGGCGGCATATCTGGGCCTGCCGGAAAAGAAGCTGCACATTCACATCACCTACAACATGCTGATGGTAAACCTCAGCGACAAAACCCATTCTTTCTCTAAATTTCAGCGCTGCGACAGGCACGGCATCAACATGGACGCCATATCTGCCATAAGCAAACTGTCGTGGAGGGCCATCAAAGAGGACTATACCCTCGACCAATACGAGAAGGAGCTGGAAAGAATAAAGAACAAGAAGCGCAACTACAGCCCGTGGCTCACAGCCATAGGAGCCGGTCTGGCCTGCGGCGGCTTCTGCGTTCAGTTCGGCTGCGACTGGCCTGCGTTTATCTATTCTTCGATAGCAGCCATAGCAGGCTTCCGCCTTAGAGCATGGCTCAACTCGACAGGCTCCAACGAATACGTCAACATTGCCTTTGCAGCATTTTTCTCCACACTGCTGGCATGCCTGTCAGCATACATCTCGCTGCCGGTGATTGAGTCGCACATACCGTCGGCACTGATACCCTTCACACACAGCGACACACCTTGGCATCCGCTCATGGCCTGCGCCCTGTTCATCGTTCCGGGCGTACCGCTGATCAACTTTGTGAGCGACATGCTCGACAGCCACATCAGCATAGGCATAACGCGGGCCGTCAACACGCTCATGATAGTGGCGGCCATGTCGTTCGGCATAGTAATAGCCATCAAGGTGTGCGGCATAGACAACTTTGTGAAAGACCTCAGCATGACGCCACACAACAGCTATCTGGCCTATGCCGTGGCGGCAGCCATATCGGCCATGGGCTTCTCTATGATATTCAACATACCGCGGCGTCTGCTCTGGGTGGTGGCCATAGGAGGCATAATAGCCGTATGCACGCGTAACTTCGTGAACCTCGGACCGAGCAACGGCAACGTGGGACTCGACTGGGGCCTCATCCTTGGCTCGCTCATAGGCTCGTCGCTCATAAGCATCATCTGCATAAAAGCCGTTCACATATTCCACACGCCTCACCACTGCCTGTCAATCCCGAGTGTCATCCCGATGGTGCCGGGCGTGCTCATGTACAGGGCTCTCTTTGCACTGATAGAAATGCACGGAGTGGTCGGCGAGCTTACCATCGCCATACATAACGGCATAAGGGCGTCACTGATTATTCTCTGCATAGCCATCGGCGTGGCCATTCCTAACATATTTGCACGCAAATGGATTGCACCTGAACGCCATAAGAAACTGATAAAGATGATAGCCGAGCGCAAGCTGAGAGGCAAGTTTGTCGACCTTGAACACATGAAATAACCTCGGCCTCAGCGGCCACAGAGACTGCACGGAAGGTCTGAAAGAAGGCCCGGCATGACAGTTTCTGCAACATATAAAGAGAGACCGTGGCTGATGAAAATATAAAAGGTGTCCTTTTGCACTGCGAAAGGGCACCTTTTGCGTTGTAAAAGGGCATCTTTTAGGAGCCAAAAGACGGCATTCTGCAACGCATTGAATATCAGTATGTTATCACACAGAAACAATCAACCTCAGCCATAACCCACTGATAGGGTCCAACAATGGCAGCCGCGGCTGGATAATGAGGCCTGCTATAAGCCTAAACGCGAATCGCCCTGCAGGCCGAATACAGTCTGATTTTATAAGCAGACTGATGCTTTCTGCCGGCTATGTGACTCTTTCTGCCGGATTGCCGTATGTCTGTTCTTGACGTAAGCAGCCATACCTGCGAAAAATCTGTCGGCCATCCACATCATATTAAACGAAAAAATCCTGCCTAGTCCTTATGACCGATTTAGATTAAAAAGAAAAAATTGGCGCAGAATAATAAGTACAATAAAAAAACATACGCGTCGTTTTGTAAGTATAGGTAATTACTGAAACAAACAATTTGTCAATCTGATATGAAAAAAAATCTAACAAGCCGCTGCCTTGCCATTCTGCTGATAGCCGGATTGTGCACAGTTAAGGCCATGGCAGGCAAGGCAAAAAAAGAGGTTTACATTCCGATGGACTATTCGGCATGCGGATATCATGCGTCTGAAATAGCCATTCCGGATGTACGAAACGCTGTCTTCGTGGGCAGCGACGGGGCCGACTGCTACGAGAAACTGCAGCGCGCCATCAACTACGTGTCGGCACTGAAACCCGACAAGAACGGGCACCGCGGAGCCGTATTGCTGGGCGAAGGCACTTTCAGAATAAGCAAACCGCTGCGCATAAGCACATCGGGAGTGGTGATAAGAGGTGCCGGACGCGGCAAGACCACCATAATAAAGCAGGGCTATGACAGAGGAGCGCTGCTCTATATCGAGGGCGGAATGAAGATGACTGGAGGCGACACCATTGCCGTTGCAGGCGAAAAGACAATGACCGGAGCCACTACGCTGACGCTGATATCTGCCGCCAAGATGCAGAAAGGCAGCCGTATAAGAATTGTAAGGCCGTCGACAAAGGAATGGATAGCGTCGCTATGCTGCAACGACTTCGGCGGAGGACTCGACTACACCGGATGGAAACCCACCGACATCGACATAACATGGGACAGAACCGTCAGCGCCGTAAACGGCAACAGCATAACGCTCGACGCGCCGATAACCACCACGCTCGACAAAAAATACGGCGGGGGCTTCGTTGTTACGGGATATAACAGCGCAGAGATAAGCGAATGTGGCGTTGAGAACCTTACTCTCATGTCGGAACACAACTCATGGAACCCTAAAGACGAGGACCACTGCTGGGACGCGATTTGGGCCGACAATGCGCGCGACTGCTGGGTAAGACGTGTGGAATTCAGGCACTTCGCAGGCAGCGCAGTAAATTTGCAGAAGCAGACAAGCCGCATAACGGTTGAAGACTGCATTGCAGGCGAGCCCGTGTCGGAGACAGGAGGATGGCGCAGATGCGTGTTCATAACACGCGGACAGCAGACCCTGATACAGCGCTGCGTGTCGCGCCAGGGCATACACGACTTTGCGGCAGGCTTCTGTGCGGCAGGCCCCAACGCCTTTGTACAATGTGAGGGCGAAAACTCTTTGGGCTTCAGCGGAAGCATTGGCTCATGGGCAGCCGGACTGCTGTTTGACATTGTGAACATCGACGGCAACGACATAAGCTTCAAGAATCTTGAGCAGTTCCAGTTTGGAACGGGCTGGAACACGGCCAACAGCATGATGTGGCAGTGTACAGGCTCAACTCTCTACTGCTATTCGCCCGACAGCGACAACCGCAACAGCGCACACGGATGCTGGGGCACGCTGACAGGCAACGCCGAATGGACAAGCAGCAACGACCACGTGCAGCCGCGCAGCCTCTTCTACGCACAGCTCGAGAAGCGCATGGGCAAAGAAGCCATAAACGGATACATACTGCCCAGAAACACTAACGCATCGAGCAGTCCTGAGATTGCACAGGCGCAGATCATGGCACAGGTGTCGCTGACACAGCCAAGACTGACTATGGAGATGTGGATAGACTCTGTGCCCTACACAGCAAACACATCGGCCAAAGGCGTGAAAGACATAGAGAGCGTGAAAGGAAGCAAGTATGACGTGGCTGAAAATGGCGGCAAAGCCATGAAATTTGCAATAGAGAACGGCCACATCACTGCCGACGGCAAGCTGATAACGGGCAACAACTACCAGATACCCTGGTGGGCCGGACGCGTGAAGGACAACTTCGTGAAGAAAGGCGCACGCCCTGCCATAACACGCTTCGTGCCGGGACGCGAGGGCACCGGCTGGACCGACCGCATAGACTCTGTGGTGACATATCTCGACAAAAACAACTTCTGCATCTTAGACCACCACTACGGACTGTGGTATGACCTGCGCCGCACTGACCATGAGCGCGTGCGCCGTGCCGACGGCGACGTTTGGGCTCCGTTCTACGAGCAGGCTTTCAGCCGTACAGGACAAGGCACCGCATGGGACGGGCTGAGCTGCTACGACCTTACAAAGCCTAACCAATGGTACTGGATGCGACTCAACGAGTTTGCCAAAAAAGGTGCAGAGAAAGGCATACTGCTGTTCAACCAGAACTATTTTCAGCACAACATACTCGAGGCAGGAGCCCACTGGGTAGACTGTCCGTGGCGTCCGGTGAACAATGTCAACGGCACCGACTTTCCCGAACCTGTGCCTTTCACAGGCGACAAGCGCATATTCATGGCCGAGCAGTTCTACGACATCAACAACCCCATACTGCGACCGCTGCACAAGCAGTACATCCGCCAGTGTCTCGACAACCTCAAGGACAAGGGCAACGTGGTGCAGCTGCTGAGCGAGGAATATACAGGTCCGCTGCACTTCACACGCTTCTGGCTCGAGACAATAGCCGAATGGGAAAAAGAGACTGGCCTGCATCCTATGGTGGCGCTGAGCTGCACAAAGGACGCCCAGGACGCCATACTTGCCGATCCGGAGCTGTCGAAGGTGGTAGACATCATCGACATAAGATACTGGCACTACAACACCAAGGGACTTTGGGCGCCAGAGGCAGGCAAGAACCTTGCTCCGCGACAGTTCATGCGCAAGATGAAGGTAGGCAAGACTGGATTTGCCGAGGCATATAATGCCGTGAAGGAATACCGCACAAAGTATCCCGAAAAGGCAGTAACATTCTTCTCGCAGCAATATCCGCAGTATGGCTGGGCCATCCTCATGGCCGGAGGCTCTTGTCCAAACGTGGCCATAGGCAGCGACAAACTGCTGACCGACCTGACAAAGATGAGCTACATCAGCGGCGAAGGCAACTCAGCCACTCAGGTGATAGGCAACCCTGCCGTTGGATATGTGATATATGCCCATGCCGAAGGCGACATTACGCTCAACGTTGAGAACGGAAAATACACACTGCATGCCGTCGACACGAAAAGCGGAGTGGTAAAAACTGTGAAGAAGAGCGAAAAAATTTCAGGCACATACACAATAAGCGGTAAAGCCAAAGACACAGCCTACTGGCTGGAAAGATTATAAGAAATCATAGAATTTACTGATAACAGGTGTTGATTTTACACGTCAATACCTGTTTTTCGTATTTATAAATCAATTTTTCCCATTCTTTTAAGCCGTTCATCACTAATTTTGCAGCAAAAGAACGAGAAAACCTATGATTAACTTTACCGAACTTTACGACAAAACAATTGATAACCTTTTCGCATTCGGAACCAAATTCACCTCCGACCGCGAAATGATTAAAGACTGCATACAGGACGTCTTTGTCAAGTTGTACACCAAACGCGGTGAACTTGAATCAGTGATCAACATTGAGTCGTATCTGTATGTATCATTAAGGAACAGAATCAACGACGAGTTCAGACACAACACTCATGTCTGCGACAACGAGATTAACGATAACAACGTAAAGCCGCTCTTCGACAGCGAGACGTACGACATGGAGCGCATAGAAGAAGAGCAGAAAAAGAACAGCACCCTTACAGAATATGTTAAATGCCTGTCGCCCAGACAGCAGCAGATAATAAAGCTCTACTATATTGAGCAGCGCAAATATGACGATATCTGCCAGATTATGGGCATAAACTATCAGTCGGTGCGTAACCTCATGCACAGAAGTCTGCTAAGATTGCGTTTTTTAGCAGCAAGAAATGAGGCTGTATAAAGAGTACAAAACAAACTGCTTGCCGTCATATTATAAAATAATATAAGATGGCAAAAAAACAGAACATTAAAACAATGGTTGACAGGATTCTGTCAGGCAACAGATTTAACATTCCCCCTCTTACAGAGATGGAGAAAAAAGAACTCAAAGAGAGAACTCTATTGACTATTTTACAGCTGAAAGAGCTTTAACGCATAATACACTTTTTTATAATAGCAAACGAGAACGGCCGCAAATCTTATGATTTCTGCGGCCGTTCGTTATCAAAAAGACTTACTTTTACCATTATTTATTACAACGCATTTTTAGCGCGCCTATCTATTTTTGTATACATCAACCGCAGCATATCCTGTATGTAAAAGCCAGGAAGAAGACATTGCAGCATAACCGGCACTGCAAACGAAACGTACCTAAGGCAAAACCGTACATATATAAAAAACAGGACCGCAACACTGCGGCCCTGCCAGAATAATTGATATAATCTAATACAAATCAGGCTTAGTCAGACACCTGATTATTCGCTTTTTGTTGTCTTTATTTCGCCTTCTTCGTTGACATCAAGCTCAAGCACCTTCAGACTTCTTAGCCATGTAACGTCGTTAGAGGGCACACAGTCGTGATGGAACAGATACCATTTGCCTTTATATTCAACAATAGAATGATGAGTTGTCCAGCCTACCACCGGCTCAAGAACCACTCCCTTGTATGTAAACGGGCCATAAGGATTATCTCCAACGGCATAACACAGCAGGTGGCTGTCGCCGGTTGAATAAGAGAAGTAATACTTACCATTGAACTTGTGCATCCATGAAGCCTCAAAGAAACGGTGAGGATCAGAGGCAGCAAGCGGCTTGCCGTTTTCGTCAACCACAAGCACGGGCTTCGGCTCTTCGGCAAACTGCAGCACGTCATCGGTCATCTTAACCACTCTTGACGGCAATGCAGGCTCATCTCCTTCGGGCAGATACTCCTTGTCCATGGCTTTGTTGTCCTTATAGCGCTGAAGCTGTCCGCCCCAAAGTCCGCCGAAATATACATAAATAGAGCCGTCATCATCCTTGAAGACACAAGGGTCTATCGAGTAAGATCCGCGAATGTGGTCGGCCTGCGGCTTAAACGGACCTTCCGGTCTGTCTGCAACAGCCACTCCAAGGTGGAACACATCGTTCTTGTCCTTTGCGCTGAAGATAAGATAATACTTACCGTCTTTCTCAACGACATCATTGTCCCACAGCTGTCTGCCTGCCCATGGAATATCCTGCAGGTCGAGAATCTTGCCACAGTCGGTAGCCTCTTCGTTCTCAATATCAGTGAGCGTGAGTGCATGATAGTCTTTCATTTCGAAATGACCGCCGTCGTCATCAAACGCAGCACCTGAATCCCAGTCGTGAGACGGATAAATATACAGTTTGTCGTTAAACACATGTACAGACGGGTCTGCCATATAATCAGACGGGAAAAGATATCTTGCTTTTTTCATGATTATTAATTTTAAAAGTTGTTTCTATTTAATTTATTGAACTTATTTCTCAAAGATCTTTATAATCTTGTCGACCACCGGCTTAGGCTTATTGCTGCGGTCGAAGAGCAGCGGATAGTTTACACGTCCGGGAACGGGGAAATCGTTAAGCCATGAACGTGTGTCTGTAACACCCCACAGAGTGACGCGCGAGATCTGTCCGCGATGGCGATAGTAGATATTGAAAATGTCAAGATAACGCTTTTCAAACTCTTTTTCAACTGCCTCGGGAAGTCCGTTCTTATACGGATTCAGTGCATCAGCATACTTGAAGTTCTGGCTTATCTCTGCTCCGCCAAACTTCTCAGGATTAGGCAGGACATTTACATCAAGCTCAGTAATCATCACCTTAACGCCACAGGCAGCAAAGGCGTCTATCGACTTCTCGTATTCATCAAGGTCGGGATATTCGAGTCCGTTGTGCGACTGCATTCCGATACCGTCAACGCGGTAGCCTTTCGACTTCAACTCTCTGACAATACGGCAAACTGCGTCGCGCTTTGCTGGCTTTGCCAACGAATAGTCGTTGATATAGAGTTCCGCATTAGGATCGGCCTCATGGGCAAACTTAAATGCAAGTTCAACAAATTCAGGACCTATTATGCGATAATATGGAGAATTACGGAAGGTGCCGTCATCGTTAAAAATCTCGTTTACGACATCCCATCCCAAGATACGTCCCTTGTAACGGCCTACAACTGCTGAAATATGACGGTGCATACGGTCGATGAGTACATCGCGTGAAACGGTGTCGCCACGCTCGTCGGTAAACATCCATACAGGAGGCTGCGAATGCCATACAAGGCAATGGCCGATAATGGCGAGACCATTGTCCTGACCAAACTTTACAAAACGGTCGGCATCGTCCCAGAAGAAACGGTTTTCTTCAGGATGAATCTCCTCCCCTTTCATACAGTTTTCTGCCACAATAGAGTTAAAGTTATTCTTAACGACGTTTGTTTCATCCGGCGTCCTGTTCCATATCTGGTCAACATTCATGGCCGCTCCGACCAGGAAGTAACGTCCCAATACATCTTTAAGAGTCTTGGTATTTCCGGCAGAAGCGGGCAATACACTTGCCATAGCGAACATACATGCCAGCAAAAATACTACATTTCGTTTCATTTTTATATTAAGCTTTTTCAGTTGAACGTTTTTCTATTTCCATGTTTATCTTGTCAATAACCTCGTCTGTAAGCTCATATTTTGAAATTATGAACATTGAAAGGCCTAACAGCAAGGCCGGAATGACAGCTACAAGCCAAAGAATACCCTGCTCTGCAAAAGCAGTCTGCGAAACAGAATTGTTCTTGTCGAAACCGACAAAAGCCAGAATAAGGCCGGGAACAACGCCTCCGAGAGCCATACCGGCTTTATAGAATATACCGGTAAGGGCGTTTACGATGCCTGAAATACGCTTGCCATGAGTGTATTCGCCATAAGAAATAACCTCAGGAACGAGCGCCCACATATATCCCGTGGCAACGATAACTCCGGTAGACTTGATAAACTGTGCAAGATATACCAGCCATATCTGTGAACGGAGCGACGGCACCATTGAGATAATATAAATAAGTATCATACCGAGAATGGCAACAGACAAGAAGATGTTGAACATGCCACGCTTGCCAACCTTGCGCTTGATGGCCGGAACCATAGGCATGAAAATAAATGCCGGTACTGAACCAAGAGCCATGAAGTAAGCCAGCTGGTCGGCTGAAGAGTGTATGTTGTAAATCATGTAATAAGAACCGGCAGAGTTGCCTATTGCCATCATGGCGAAAGCCGTTACAAAGAAGAAGGCAAGAATGCGCAACGGACGGTTGCGGCGGAACTCAACCCAAAGGTCGCTCACCTTAACGTCGTCGGTCTCACTCTTATCCATAACCACACGTTCCTTTGTCTGAGTGAAGCAGAACAGCAGCAACACAAGACCGGCCACAGCATAGATGGCCATTGTTACGAACCAGGCATTGGCTGATTCAACGGTATTTATCTTGCCGTCGGGCGATAATGTTGCCACAATCATAGGTATGCCATATGCAACGGCAAGTCCGCCGACATTGGCAAGAAACATTCTTACAGACGTAAGCACGGTTATCTCTTCCGTATCGCGGGTCAGCGACGCATTAAGCGCGCCATAAGGCACATTTATCAGAGTGTAGAGCATAGACATGCCCACATAAGTGATGTATGCATAAAGCAAAGACCCGGAGAAGCCATCCCAGAAACATAATATGGCGAAGCCCGTAAGCGGCACGCCGGCCAGCAAAAGGTAAGATCTGTACTTGCCAAACCTTGGATTATGCTTATCGACATAGGTTCCAACAACAGGGTCCCAGATAACATCCACCACCCTGACAATCAGGAACATAAATGCAGCAGCAGAAGGGTCGAGACCATATACGTTTGTATAAAACATAAGCAGATACATCGATATGGTCTGATAAATAAGGTTTTGGGCCAAATCACCTGATCCGAAACCTATTCGCTGAAGCCACGACAGCTTGTAAAAGCCTCTCGAGGCTGCGTTTTCCATCGTGTTTGAACTCATCTTTTTTAATTTAAATTTGTTTTGTAACTAAGGTAAACCAATTATGCTATTTTATTATTTTTGCGGCATACTCACCCATAACCTTATATCCTGCGGCATTAGGATGCAGCCAGTCTTCCTGCAAATCAGCCTTTAACTTTGAAGGCTCTGAAGGATCGCGCATAAGCTTGTCAAAGTCTATCACGTCATCAAACGTTCCGCTCGTTCTTATCCACTCGTTCACTGCCTGTCGTGCAGCCTCACGGAAGAATGTAAAATAAGAATGTCCGGCAAAAGGAGTTATCGTTGCTCCATATACCTTATATCCACGTTCGCGTGCCTTCTTGGCAAGCTGCTGATAAGCCTCAATAAGCTTGGCTGCCATAGCCTCACTGTTGCCGTTGATAGAACCCAAGTCGTTGACACCCTCAAAAATCACCACAGCCGAAACGCCTCTCTGTGCCAGGATATCCCTGTCATAGCGCTGCATAGCAGGCGTACCGAGTCCACCGTTCAACACGCAGTTGCCGCCAATTCCGAGGTTAAGCACTGCCAGGTTCTTTCCGCCGGCCTGCAGGTTTGTTGCCAGGATGTCAGTCCAACGATTCTGCATATTTGTAGTACTTCCTCTACCGTCTGTTATCGAGTTACCCAACACGGCCACTGCACTATTTTCATTTCCGCAAATATCTATTGCTGAAATATTGTACCAGTGGTCTACCTTTATTCCTTTTGAGAAATCGCTGCCGGGCTTTGACACACCTTTAATAATATATGACGTTGTACGCGAACCGAGATGTGATGTGGCTTCTGAAGGCGTGCTGCCATAATTTATTGTTATGGCAAGGCGCTGCAGCGGTTTAAGGTCAAACTTAACGGCATCAGACATTACAGCCTTGCCGGCTTCAATGGTAACATTGCGTTTCTTGCCAAAAGTAAGATACTTTGCCGAACTCTTGTCGATAACACACGAATCTTCTGCATCTGCGATGTAAACCGACTTGATTTCAACAGGCGTCTTGCTGTATTCGTTTGAAAGTTGAAGCCTCAAGACATCTCCACCAACCGAAACACGCACAATCTGACGCAACGACATGCCCGACAAGTCGGTCTCGGCAGGCATATCCTTTCCGGCAGCAAGCTGAGGTGCCGCTGCCCATGTGCCGGTCCACCGGTTATCCTTAACATCATTACCGGCATTGGCACTCATTGCAATGCTCAACAGAGCAACAATAAAAAACTTTTTCATGTTATTAAATATTAAAGAAACAAGCCGTCGGTGTCACAGCCTTGATGAAAAAGCAGACATCAGTCAGGCTTATACAAAATCAAAATTATTTATCAATTGCAAAAATACTCCATTGTTTTCTAAATGGGGATTATTTTCGTTACCATTGCGTTTCAATTCGTATCATCGGCAACTATTTACAACAAATAAATTAGGTTTTTTATATTTACGTAAGTATTTTTGCATAAAAAACCTTAGTAATATGAAAAATAAAGTAGTTACAGCATTTGTATTCTTTATCTTTTTTGCATCATTAAAAGCTTTTAGTGCAAATAGCTTTATCAGTTTTTCGGCAGGCGACATGCTGCTGAACCAGAACAATGAAGTGACTATATTTGTTGACCAAAACGACTGTAAGGGTGTGATGACGGCTGTACGCAACATGTCAACTGACATCAACAAAGTTTGTGGAGCAGACGTAAAGATCAGCACAAACAGCAACAACGCAAAAATCATTGTAGGCACAATAGGCCACTCTGCTGCCATAGACAAAATAATGAAACAGCGCAAGAACGACATGAAGCAGCTGAAGGGAAA
>ULWF01039672.1_pt1 | contig 86785 bp, 93 predicted proteins | sample 1960081 | NCBI WGS metagenome assembly ULWF01 (sample SAMEA4835805, study PRJEB28245) | human gut metagenome | biome: gut microbiome; material: fecal sample | place: Denmark | collected 2008
GATGTAATAAATGTAGCATTGTTTGGAATGACTGCAAAAGAGTGGAGAGAAAATAATCCCAAATTGGAGGGGAATATAAGAGATTATACAGATATTTTACATTTAGTTGTCTTATCTAATTTAGAGGTATTAAATGCCAGTATGATAGAAAATAATATTGGTCAAAAAGATAGATTAGAAAAATTAAATGAAACTGCTAAAAGACAAATAACTATTTTAGCAAGCGATAATAATATAATAGGTATAACGAAATTAGATGATCAAAAATTAATTGGAGGGACGAATGAGTAAGTATTGCATGATTGAAATTGCTTTTAATAATAAAGAAGAGATTAATGAAGCAAGAATGATAGAGAATGGAAGTGAAAATAATGGATATGTATCAAAAAAGAAAAATTAGAGCAGAAAAGAAAAATAACAATCAAGAAGAAAAGTTAACTAAAGTCGGAATTAACTGGTACCCAGGACATATGGCAAAAACAAAAAAACAAATACAAGAAGATTTAAAGTTGATAGATGTAGTAATAGAAATATTAGATGCAAGAATACCATTATCTAGCCAAAATCCAGACATAGCAGAATGGACTAAAAACAAGAAAAAAATAATAATACTAAATAAATCAGATTTGGCAGATGAAAAACAAAACGAAAGATGGGTAGAATACTATAAAAAACAAGGAATAGTAGCAATACTAACAGATTCAAATTCAGGAAAAGGTATACCAGAGACAATAAGACAAATAGAAAAAATAATGGAAGAAGATAAAGAAAACTTTAGTAAAAAAGGAAGAACAGGAAAATCAATAAGGGTAATGATTGTAGGAATTCCAAATGTAGGAAAATCATCATTTATAAATAGGATTACAAAAAAATCATCTACGATGGTTGGAAATAAGCCGGGAGTAACAAGGCAAAAACAATGGGTAAGAATAAAAGAGAATATCGAATTGTTAGACACACCAGGAATATTATGGCCAAAGCTAGAACCAGAAGAAGTTGCTCTAAATTTAGCTTATACAGGAACAATAAAAGATGATATAATAGATAAAATAGAAGTAGCGTATTTTCTACTAAAAAACTTATTAGAAAATAGAGTAGATGTAATTAGCGAAAGATATAACATATCAAAAGAATACATAAAAGAAACATTAAATAACGAAGAAAGATTAGAAAACGAAAACATAATGGAAATAATGTATCAAATAGGAAGAAAAAGGGGAGCAATAGTGTCTGGAGGAAAAATAGACGAAGCGAAAACAGCCAATATTATATTAGATGACTTTAGAAGCGGAAAATTAGGAAAAATAACAATAGAAACTATATAAAAGAAGGGATAAAATGACAAAAATAGAAGAAATAATACCAAGAAAAAAGCCACTAGAAGAAGTAAGATTAATGCCACCATTAGTGTGGGCATATATAGGAGATTGCATATATGAAATATACATACGTATGCAACTTGTTAACAACACTAAGTTACATCCACATGAATTACATGTAGAAACAACAAAATATGTAAAAGCACAAGCGCAAGCTCAAGTACTTACAAAAATTGAGGAAATATTAACTGAAGAAGAAAAAGAAATAGTAAGAAGAGGAAGAAATGCACAAAATCACCATTTACCTAAAAATTCAAGCTTAGCCGAATATAGCAAAGCAACGGCTTTTGAATCTTTGATTGGATATTTGTACTTATCTAAACAAGATGAAAGACTTAGTCAGATATTAGAAAAATGCATAGAAAAATAAAAGTAAAGAACTGTCTTTTGGGACAGAACGAAAAAACAGGTATATCTAATTATTTTATTAATTTAGAAAGTTTTTACCTGTTTTTTTGTTTTGCTCTTAAAAACAGCTGAATTAATCAAAAATAATTGGAGAAAATATACAAAAAATAAGATTGTTAGCCTTGACAAACAATTCAAAAAATATTATAATGTTAACCGAGACTAACAAAAAGGAGAAATATAATGATATCAAAGTCTTTAGAAGAATATCTAAAAACAATATACATATTAAAAAAGCAAAACGAAAATGTACGTGTTACAGATATTGCTAATAAAATGAATTGCACTAAACCAAGTGTCAATAAAGCAATAAAAAACTTAAAAGAAAATGAAATGGTAAACTATCAATCATATGGAACTATAGAACTTACTAAAGAAGGAGAAGAATTAGCTAAAAAAATATTAGAAGCATATGACATAGTTTATTTATTTTTAAAAGATGTTTTGAATTTAGAAAATGAACAAGCAAAAAAAGAAGCAGAAAACATCAAATCTGTAATATCAGATGATACAACAAATAAACTTGCAAAATATATTCACAAAGTTTTAGGCTTAACAAATTTAGATTGTGACTATGATATAAATAAGGAAAAATGTAGATGTTGTGCAAGAAGGACAAGTGTAATAAGCAATTAACATTTTGTAGTGTTAAAAAGTTTAAAAATCTTGATGTAGAAAAGTACGCGTCGATATTTTTACTGAATTTTGCATAGCAATTCTTTAATAAAAGTATGTGATAGATTAATTTAAGAAGGGAAATAGAAAATGAGTAACGAATTATTAGAAATAAAAGATTTACATGTAAATGCGGGAGAAAAAGAAATCTTAAAAGGAATAGATTTAAATATAAAAAAAGGAGAAATCCATGTAATAATGGGACCAAATGGTTCTGGTAAAACTACAACTGCAAATGCAATATTAAATAATCCAGAATACACAAAAACAAATGGAACAATTAATTTTGAAGGAACAGATATAACAAATTTAAAAACAGACGAAATAGCAAGAAAAGGTATTTTTATGTCTTTCCAATTACCAGAAGAAATACCAGGAGTTTCTGTTACAAACTTTTTGAAATATGCTAAAAATAAAATTACTGGTGAGCCTGTAAAAATATTTAAATTTAAAGATGAACTTGCAAAATACATGGAAGAGCTAAACATGAATCCAAAGAATATGGAAAGAAGCTTAAATGTAGGATTTTCTGGTGGAGAAAAAAAGAAAAACGAAATATTACAAATGCTTGTATTAAATCCAACACTTGCAATTTTAGATGAAACAGATTCAGGGCTTGATGTAGACGCAATAAAGACTGTTTCAAAAGGAATAGAAATGTTTAAAAATGAAAATAATGCAGTTTTAATTATTACTCATAATACTAAAATATTACACAGTTTAAAGGTGGATTATGTACATGTTTTAGTAAATGGAAAAATTGTTAAAACTGGAACACAAGAGTTAGCAGCACAAATTGAAGAAAATGGATATGCACAGTATAAATAAAAATGAAATACCAGCCAAATAAAATGGCTGGTATAAGGATATGTGTCGCATTAGTTTAAATATCATCAGATATTTCATCAATTATCAAATCAGATATTGGTGTAAATAATATACAAGCTGATGATAAAGATATTAGTTGTGGAACAGTAAAGGATGATTCAGAAGCAAAATAGATAATTGCTACATAAATTATCCGTACAATTGATTTAATAATGCGATTTTTGCTATTGTTTATCATAGTATTATCCTCCTAAAGTTTTTATATATTATAACATACTTGACATAAAAAATCAAATTTTAAAACCAAGAAAGGAATAAAATGAAAAGCAATTAAAAAAAAGACAACTAAAAAACAAGGTTAGTCAACTTAGACTAACCTATAGGGATTATTTTTTATGAATTTTATCATCAATAATGAGACAAATGTTGTATACAGCTACACCTAATGTGGTATACAAAGCTATACCATATGTACAAATAAAAAAGTAGCTGTATAATATACAGCTACTAGCCAGTGAGGACTTTAAAAAATTAATTTGGAAGTATTTACTTTTAATCACGAAAAAGAACAGAAAGTCCAATAGATAGTGACAAGAGAAATATTCCAACTGTTATAAGAATATTCCATATAGCAATGGGACCAAGGATTAAAAGAATTCCAAGTACTATAAGTGAAATACCAAATGCAACCAATAAAACTATAATCATAGAATTGTCCTCCATATAAATTGAAAAATTATCATTTAGTTACAAAATTTATTATAACACAAGTAATATGAAAATGCAAATAATGAAAGGAAATGAACATGTCAAAGACTCAAGTAGAAGAAATAAATAGAAATATTTATGATATAAAAAATAAAGACGAATATGACTTTAAAATAAAAAAAGGGTTAACACCAGAAATTATAGAAGAAATATCAAAACAAAAAAATGACCCAGATTGGATGAAAGAATTTAGACTAAAAGCATTAGAAGTATATAACAAATTAGAAATGCCAACATGGGGACCAGATATTTCAGAATTAAATATGGATGAAATTGCAACATATGTACGCCCAAAAACAAAATTAAATAGTTCATGGGAAGATGTACCAGAAGATATAAAAAATACTTTTGATAAATTAGGAATTCCAGAAGCAGAAAAAACATCTTTAGCAGGAGTTGGAGCTCAATACGATTCAGAAGTAGTTTACCATAGCATGAAAGAAGACCTTATAAAACAAGGTGTAATTTATACAGATATGGAAACAGCAGTAAGAGAATATCCAGATTTAGTAAAAGAACATTTTATGAAATGTGTACCAGTTACAGACCACAAATTTGTAGCACTTCACGGAGCAGTATGGTCAGGAGGTTCTTTTGTATATGTTCCAAAGGGAGTAAAAGTGGACATACCACTTCAATCATACTTTAGACTAAATTCACCAGAATCAGGACAATTTGAACATACTTTAATAATAGTAGATGAAGGAGCAAGTCTACACTTTATAGAAGGATGTAGCGCACCAAAATACAACAAAGTAAATTTACATGCAGGATGTGTTGAACTATATGTAAAAGATAATGCATATTTAAGATATTCTACAATAGAAAACTGGTCAAAAAATATGCTTAACTTAAATACAAAAAAAGCAATTGTTGGAAAAAATGCACAAGTAGACTGGGTAACAGGTTCATTTGGTTCAAAAATATCAATGCTTTATCCAATGAGTATATTAAATGGAGAAAACGCTAAAACAGAATATACAGGAATCTCATTTGCAGGAGGCGGACAAAACCTAGACAATGGATTTAAAGTAGTTCACAACGCACCAAACACATCAAGTGTAGTAAATGCAAAATCAATATCAAAAAATGGTGGAAAGTGCACATATAGGAGTTTAGTAAGAATAAACGAAAACGCAGTAAACTCTAAATCTTCTGTATCATGCGAATCACTTATGCTAGATGATATATCAATATCAGACACAATACCAGTAAATGATATAAGAACAGATGAAGTAGAATTTTCACACGAAGCAAAAATAGGAAAAATAAGTGATAAAACAATATTCTACCTAATGAGTAGAGGATTATCAGAAGAAGACGCAAAAGCAATGATAGTAAGAGGATTTGCATATCCAATATCAAAAGAATTACCAGTTGAATACGCAGTAGAAATGAACAATTTAATTAACTTAGAATTAGAAGGAGCAATTGGATAAAAAAACAATCAAAGATAAAAGGTAATCCCAGATGATTTTAATAACAAACCATCTGGGACTACCAGGATACTACATGAATAAGGCTAAAAGTCTGACTACAAGTATTACTAATATTGCAATATTTGAAGGAATGATATTGGTTAACCCCAAAAACATATTAGCAACTATAATAAAACATAAAGTTATACCAATAATCTTTTTTTTAGGTTGTAACGTCTCTTTATTCATAAAGTAACCTCCTTATAAAGTTAATATACATATATTATATCATATAATAAACATAAAAGCAATATTATGTTGTCAATATAGAAAGGAAAAGAAAATGATATTAAATGAAACACCTGTAAGAACTTCAAGAAATTTTAATATAAACAATATTAAATTAGAAAATATTGAAATACCGGAAATAGTACATAAATTTAATAATGTGCAAATAATTAACACTGGTTCTAATTTAAACATGAATGAGGATTTAAGTGATTTTAACCTTGTATACGGATTACATGACGACTTAACAAATTTGATTAAAAATAAAGCAAATAAAAAGCTTAAATTACAAGTCAACGAAAATGAAGAAAGCGAAGTTCAAATAGAATTTAAATTTGATAAAAATAATACAGAGTTGGTTGAAAATATTCAAATTGAAGCAGAAACAAATTCAAAGATGACTATTATTATAAAATACGAGTCTGAAGAAGATATAAAAGCATTTCATAATGGAATAATTAATGTAGTAGCTAAAGAAAATGCTACAGTAAATATAGTAATAGTAAACCTTATGAATAAATTTTCAAACAATTTTATGAGCATACAAAATGATTTTGAAGGAAATGCTAAAGTTAACTATACTATAGTAGATTTTGGTGGAAAGAATAGTATAACAAATTATTATTCTAATTTGTTAGGAGATTTTTCAGACAACACTTTAAATACTATCTATTTAGGAAAAGAAGACCAACTATTTGACTTAAATTATATTGCAGAATTACGTGGCAAAAAAACTAATATAGATATTGAAGTTCAAGGAGCTTTAAAAGATAAAGCTAAAAAGCATTTTAAAGGTACAATAGACTTCAAGAAGGGCTGTAAAAAAGCTACTGGAAATGAAAATGAAGCATGTATGCTTTTATCAGATACAGCAAAATCTTTAGCTTTGCCAATGCTTCTTTGCTCAGAAGAAGAGGTAGAAGGAAATCATTCAAGTTCAGCAGGAAAAATAGGGGAGAAAGAGCTATTTTATATAATGAGTAGAGGTTTTGAATTTAAAGAAGCTATGAAACTAATGGTTAGAGCAAGATTTAACGAAATATTAGAAAGAATAGAAAATGAAGAATTAAAAAATCAAATTATAAATGAAATTGAGAAAAGGCTAGACTAATAAAAATAAGTTGAAAGGGAAAAGAATAATGAAAAGTTCAAAAGAGTTTGTGGACAATTTTATGGAAAACTGGAAAAATATGATTAAGTACCAAGATGTAAAATTGAATCCGATTGAGCCAAATTATGATGAGTTTGAAAGAGCATTTAATGAAGAAAAGAAAATAGTAAGTACTCAAGAATGTAGAGAATCTAGAAAAATGATAGAAATAGATGATGAAAGATAGAAGGGAGGATGTTAATGAAAGAGAACAATATAAAAAAGGATTTTCCATTATTAGAAAATAGTAATATAACATATCTAGATAGTGGTGCTACAACACAAAAACCATTAAAGGTAATAAATGCAGTAGACGAATTTTACAAAAAATATAATGCAAACCCACATAGGGGAGCATATTCTTTAAGTGTTGAGGCAACTGAAATTTATGAAGATACAAGAACTAAAATTGCAAAATTCATAAATGCAAAACATAGAGAAGAGATAATATTTTCTAAAAATGCTACAGAAAGTTTAAATTTAATTGCATATTCATATGGATTAGAAAACTTAAAAAAAGATGATGAAGTAGTAATTTCAATAATGGAACATCATTCAAACTTAGTTCCATGGCAAAAAGTAACAAAAAAAACAGGTGCTAAGTTAAAATATATGTATATAAATGACGAGTTTGAACTAACAGATAAAGAAATAGAAGAAAAAATTACAGACAAAACAAAAATCGTTGGAATTACACATGTTTCAAATGTTTTAGGAACAATAAATAATGTAAAAAAAATAATCGAATATGCACATAAAAAAGGAGCAATAGTAATAGTCGATGCATCACAAAGTATCCCTCATATGAAAATAGATGTACAAGAATTAGATGCTGATTTTCTAGTATTTTCAGGTCATAAAATGCTAGCTCCTTTAGGAATAGGCGTTTTATATGGAAAAAAAGAAATATTAGAAAAAATGACTCCTTTCCTAATGGGTGGAGATATGATAGAATATGTATATGAACAAGAAACAACATTTGCTATGCTTCCAAATAAGTTTGAGGCAGGAACTCAAAATGTAGAAGGTGTAATAGGACTAGGTGCTGCAATAGATTATATAGAAAATATAGGATATGACAAAATACAGCAAATAGAAAATGAAGTAGTCTCATATGCTATTCAAGAGCTAAAGAAATTAGATTATTTAACAGTATATGCAACACCTAATAAAGAAAATCATAGTAGCGTAATATCATTTAATATTAAAGGAGTACATCCACACGATGTAGCAAGTATATTAGACAGCAAAGGAGTGTGTGTGCGTTCACGGAAACCATTGCGCACAACCATTAATGAGATACTTAGGAATAGATTCTACTTGTAGAGCAAGCTTTTACTTATACAATACAAAAGAAGATGTAGACAAGCTAGTAGAAGCAATAAATAGCGCTTATGAAATGTTTAAAAAATATATAAAATAATTACAATTTTTGAATTGTAAAAGGAGAATAAAATTATAGATGAATATAGATAAAGAAGAACTAAATCAAGCTTTGAAATTTTATGAAATAGATGATGTAGCATATGCTAATAATTGCTATAGATGTTTAGAATTTTTAAACAACAATAAAGAATTTAAAAATGAAGCAGATAAAGTATATTCTATTTTATATGAAGATACTGAAAATAAAATAGCTGACTTATGGAAGTTTAAAGATATTAAAGAATTATTTGGAGAAGAAAATAATCCTTATATTACTAATATATTGGTACTTAGCGGATATAAAACGCACTTAAATAATATGAAAAAATTCAATTTAGATAGTGAGCAATGTAAAATTCATAAAATAAGAGTAAAAGAAACACTTACTAATGATATATATCAACGAAACTATGATGGAATACGAATATCTCAAATGATATGGGGAGCATATTTTATTAATTTGAAATTAATAGAAGTAGGAAGATTACAATATGAAAAATCTATATTAAACCATATAACAAAGCAAAAAGAAAATTGTATAAAAATACATATACCAAGAGGCAATAGTTTAGATAATCAATTAGTAAAAAAATCAATAGAAGAATCTAAAACACTAATTGAAAAATATTTTAAACTAAAAGATTATAAATATTATTGTAATAGTTGGTTACTAAGTAAACAAATACAAGAATTGTTAGATGAAAATTCGAATATAGCAAAATTTTATAAAATGTTTGAAGTAACAGAAGGAGAAGAATGCACGGCAGACATTTTAAATTTTGTATACAATGTTAGAAAATGCGATAATTACAACAACTTAGAAGAAAACACATCTCTACAAAGAAATGTAAAAAAATTATTAAAAAATGAAATAATTATAAAGACTGGTATAGGAATTTTAAAATAACAAATAATTAAACGAGGAAAGGAAATAAAAATGGAAGACTTAACAGATGTTTATAACGAGCTAATAATGGAACATAGCATGAACTCATATAACAAAAAAGAACTTAAAGATGCAGACTATTGTGAGGTTGGTCATAATCCAAATTGTGGAGATGAAATAACACTTGAAATAAAACTAAATGGAGATATAATTGAAGATATGGCCTTTTCAGGACATGGATGTGCAATCTCACAAGCATCAACATCTATAATGATAGATACTCTAAAAGGAAAAACAATAGAAGAGGCAAAAGAAATTGTAAAAACTTTTATAGAAATGATAAAAAGAGAAACAACTGATGAAAAGGAACTACAAAAATTAGAGGATGCCATCGCTTTTAGAAATGTAGCCAATATGCCTGCGAGAGTAAAATGTGCACTTTTAGCATGGCATACTGTTGAAGATATGTTAAATAAGAACAATGAAAAGTAAGCCTAAAATTTTAAGGATTTCTTTTTTTATATAGTACCAAAGTTCTCCTTGTAAGAGGACTTTATATTTTAGAATGAGCAGTCAGATTTGTTGACATAGTAAGAACAAAAATGATAAGCTTATAAACAAATAAAATTAAAAGGAGAAAAAGAACTTTGAAGAAAAATATAATATTTGAAGCGGTAGAATTTGAAAATGTAAAGCAAATTATTTACAATTCTGCCAAAAAATATGAAAATCAAATAGCATTTGTTATAAAGCATCAAGAAAATAAAAAAGTAAGTTATGAAAATATAACATACAAACAATTCTTAGAAGATATAAATAAATTTGGAACAGCGTTGTATAATATGGGACTAAAAGGTAAAAGAGTAGCAATTATAGGAAAAAATAGATATGAATGGGTATTAGCACATTTTGCAAACTTATTAGGAGCAATAGTGTCAGTACCTTTAGATAAAGACCTTCAATATGATGAACTAGAAAGCTCTATAATAAGAAGTAAAGCAGATTGCATAATCTTTGATGAAAAACTAGAAGAAAAAATAAAAAAAATAAAAAATGAAAATAAAACATACTTAACAAACTACATTTGTATGAGCGAAATGGAAGGTTATAAAAATGTAAAAGAACTTGTTACTGAAGGTGAAAAATTACTAAAAGAAGGAAAAGATGAATATATAAATGCACATATAGATGAAAACAAAATGAATATAATATTATTTACATCAGGAACAACATCAAAGTCAAAAGCAGTAATGCTTTCACAAAAAAATATAGCATCAAACATATATGCAATGCAATGCGTTGAAGATATAAGAAGTACAGATACTAACATTGCATTCTTACCATTTCATCATATATTTGGCTCTACATGTATGGCAATGATGATAGCATGCGGAGTAAAAACAGTATTTCCAGATGGACTAAGATATATAAAACAAAATTTAAATGAATATAAAGTAACATTATTTGTAGGTGTTCCAGTTTTAATAGAAGCCATATATAAAACAATAATGAAAGAAATAGAAAAACAAGGAAAAGAAAAAGTAATAAAAATAGCTGTAAAAATAAGCAAAATATTACTAAAATTAAAAATAGATGTAAGAAGAAAATTATTTAAACAAGTAATAAACGCATTAGGTGGAGAATTACGATTCCTTATTTCTGGTGGAGCACCAGCAGATCCAGAAATTTCAGAAGGATTTAGAAATTTAGGAATAGAAATAGTACAAGGATACGGTCTTAGTGAAACATCACCAGTTATAGCAGCAGAAAACGCAAAAATGATAAAAAAAGGCTCTGTAGGAGTACCTATGATAAACGATATATTAGAAATAGTAAATAAAGATGAAAATGGAATAGGGGAAATACGAGTAAAAGGACCAAATGTAATGCTTGGATATTATGAGATGCCAGAACTAACAGAAGAAGTACTAAAAGATGGTTGGTTTTACACAGGAGATTTAGGATATTTGGATAAAGATAACTGTTTATTTATAACAGGAAGAAACAAAAATATGATAGTATTAAGAAATGGAAAAAAAGTATTTCCAGAAGAATTAGAGCTATTAATAAATAGATTAGAATTAGTAGAAGAATCAATGGTGTTTGGACTTCCAGATAAACAAGTAAAAGATGATGTAAAAGTTGCAGTAAAAATTGTATACAACAAAGAAGTAGTAAAGCAGAAATACAAAGATAAAACACAAGAAGAACTATATCAAATAATATGGAATCAAATAAAAGAATTAAACAATTCTTTTCCTAGATACAAACATATTCAAAAAATGATATTAACAGATGAAGAACTAATAAAAACAACAACTAAAAAAATAAAAAGACAAGAAGAAATAAAAAAGATAATAGGTTAAAGGACATTTGGGGACGGGTCACTTTTGTCCTTTATACTAAGAGCATTAAGAAGTTAAAAAGGACGCTCTTTTTCGAAATTTTTTCGATTAAGGACGTCCTTCATGTTTTTTATGAATTGTAATTACAATATTTATATGATAGGATATATATTATTAATACCTAGATAAAAATTTAGAAAAATAACAAAAAATAAAATAAGTAAAAACATCTAAATAGTATAATGTATAAAAATAGCACGGAGTAAATAAATGAAAAATATAGATGAAAAAGAATTACATGAAATATTTGATAAGATGCAAAAAGAAGATAAAAAATCATACGAAGAATTATATAAAAAGTATTATAAATTAGTGTATAATATTGCATTTTCTATATTAAAAAATAAGGAAAATGCAGAAGATATTAGCCAAAATGTATTTATAAAAATAGGAAATTTGAAAAAAGAAAAGTTACCTAATAGCTATGAGGCAAGTTGGCTTTATACAGTCACTAAAAATGAATGCATCTCACTTTTTAGAAAGACTAAAGAGACGCTTACAATAGAAGACATAAAAAATGAGAATTTGGAAGATGAAATAGAAGGAATAATTCAGAAAAATTCATATGAAAAATTGATGGAGAACTTAGAAAAAATAGAAAAGCAAATTATATTTTTGAAGGTAGAAGCGGGTTATTCTTTTAAAGAAATAGCCAGACTGTTAAAAATGCCTATTGGGACAGTACAATGGAAATATTACAAATCATTACATGCATTAAAATTACTAATTGCAAATTTGTCAATGTTTGTAATAGGAGTAGTTACATGTTTATTTAATAATAGTAGACTTAAAGAGTCAAAAGTAGAACAAGATGAAAATAAAACAGAAGATAATAAAGAGCAAGGAAGTACCATAGAAGATAATCAAAAACAAGATAGTGTGCAAAACCAAAAAGACAATAAAAATACCATAAAACATGAGAATATAGCAGAAGATATTTCAAATGAAAATAGTAATACAATTGAAAATATAGTACAAAATGAGCTTATAGAAAATATTATACGAGAAGAGACAAAAATAGAAAGTTGTAATATTACAGTAGATAGAACAATGTTTAAAAATGCAATTCTATATGGATTAACCAACTTCTTTTTATGCTTTTCAATATTTTTTACAATAATTGTTGTAAAAAACCAACAAAATAAAAGAAAGCAAGCGTCTAAAAAGTAAGAGAAAGGCGGGAATATAAATGAATAAGAAGAAAATAATAGTAGGTATTTTTATTTTAGTAATTGTAGCAATAGTAGGAACTTTATACATTATAGACTTAAATAGAATGAAAAACGATGAACCAGTATTTTTTAGCACATGGGGATATAAATATGCTCCTTCCATAAAAAAAGAAGAAACAAAAACAAATGAATACACTTTTTTAGGAAGAGTCATAGACACTTTGGGAATTTATGAAGAGGTAAGCTGGGTAAAAGATGTACCAGGCAGTATTCAAATTACTATAGAACCTTTAGAAGGCGAAGAAATTAGAAAAGCTACAGACAAAATAGTAATATATTTAAAAGAATATGATGGAAATAATTATGAAGCAGGAACAATTGTAAAAGTAACATATACAGGAGAAGTATTAAAATCAGATCCTCCACAGGTGAATTATACCAAAATAGAAGAGGTAAAAAATTATACAGTAGAAATGTATAAAAAAATTTTAGATGACTTAATAAATCAAGATTCAGCAATAAACGAAGGTGCAAAATTTATAGCAATAGATTTTACAAACTTTTTAGCATATCATAAAGATGAATATGATGGAAGCACACAATTAAGAAATTTATCTCCAAATGAAAAGAAACAACTACTTGACTACTGCAAAAAATATAATGAAAATGTAATAGAAGCAACAATGGAAGAATTAAAAGAAAAAGGATATTATGACGAAAAAAACATGTATTTACAAGGAATATTAATTAAGGTAAATGAAACAGAAAAAATAGAATTTGATAAAGCAATACTAAGCCTTCAAAAATATAGAGGTGGTTTAGCTGCAGTATTTTCAAAGTATGAATTAACTTTAGTAGACAATGATTATTGGACTTTACAAATTTTAGATATGGCAATTTCATAAAACGGAACTATTTAGGTCAGGGCGTTTTAGATTAGTTACAATATTAAAAAAAATTAGATTTAAGCTAAAATTTTAACTTAAATCTAATTTTTTAGCGTTCATTTTTCTAACCTGCAAAGCCAAGGCTAAAAATAAACGAGTCTTTTTAGTTTAGTAAATTTGCTATTAAATCAATTACTGTACTTGTCATTACATTATAATTTAATTCGCTATGTTTATGATATACAATTTCATGGCATAAATCATCAATCAAATTAATTGCAATGTGAACTTTTTCATACAAGTTAGCTGTATCAAATCCACTATTTGCTAGTACATTATAAAGTGTTTTTGTCATGTACATTTCATGTTCTTGAAAAAAGCAAGCTATTTCTTTATCTGAGTGAACCATAGCTGTAATTTCTTCGTGAGCTGATTGTGAAAGTTTATGATTTTCTACAAACTTATCAATCATTTCTTTTAATAATTCCTTTATATTATCCTTAGAAAAAGATTTTTTATCAGTTACATTAAGCATAGGGTAGAAAATATCACCTGCATATCTTTTAATTCCTTCAAGTAATATATCGTGTTTATCATTAAAATATTGATACACAATACCAGTAGAAACACCAGCAGCTTTTGCTATTTGTGCTGTGTTTGTATTGTAATATCCTTTATTACATATAAGCTCAAAACCAGCTTCTATAATTTTTTCTTTTTTCTCAATAGAACGTTTTTGTATAGGTTCTCTAATATCGTTAGATGCCATATTTATAAGTCCTTTCTTTAAAATTAAATTAACTATATTATAATGTCAAAAAAATAAAAAGTCAAGAATATGAAAAATATTTCATGTTCTATTGACATTTTAAATAATAATTATTATAATGTCTAACAGAATATGAAATAAATTTCAAGTTAAGGAGGAGACTATGGAGAAAATAGTTGAAATAAAAAATGTAAGTAAAATTTACAAAACAGGAGAAAAAGAATTTAAAGCACTAGATAACATTGATTTATCTATAAACAAAGGAGAATTTGTTGTAATACTTGGACCATCAGGAGCAGGAAAATCAACATTATTAAATTTAATAGGTGGAATGGATACACCAACAAATGGAAGCATAAAAATTGATGGAGAAGATATATCAAAATATAATGAAAACAAATTAAGCGAGTATAGAGCAGAAAACATTGGATTTATCTTTCAATTTTACAACATATTGCCAACACTTACAGTATTGGAAAATGTTGAATTAATTAAAGATGTTGTAAAAAACGGAAATGACAGTAAAGAAGCTATAAAAGCTGTTGGATTAGAAAATCACATGAATAAATTTCCAAATCAATTATCTGGAGGTGAACAACAAAGAGTTTCTATAGCAAGAGCTATAGCTAAAAATCCAAAATTACTTTTATGCGATGAACCAACAGGAGCGCTAGACTCAAAAACTGGTGTAGAGGTTTTAAAACTATTACGCAAACAATGTGATGGAAACAATGGAGCAAATACAGTAATTATAGTAACTCACAATAGCCTATTTGCAGATATTGCAGACACAGTAATAAGAGTAAAAAACGGAAAAATAGAAAGCGTAACTGCAAACGAAAATCCTAAAAAGATTGACGAGGTGAAATGGTAATGGCTAAGTTAAACAAAAAAATATTAAGAGATATAAAACAAAATAAAATGCAGTTTTTTAATGTTTTTATTATGATATTTTTAGGAGTATTTGTTTTTGCAGGAGTCCATTCATATATGGATGGTATGCAAATAAGTGGAGATAATTACTATGAATCAAACAATTTACAAGACTTATGGCTAACAGGTGAAAACTTTAATAAAGAAGACTTAGACAAAGTAAAAAATATCGAAAATGTTAAAAATGCAGAAAGATTATTAAGCATAAGAACAGATTTAGAAAATAAAAAAGAAAAAGACGTACAACTAGAAACAATCTTTATAGAATCAAATGAAATATCAAAAATGTACATTGCAGATGGAGAAGAATTTTCTAAAGAAAAAGACGGCGTATGGTTTGATAGCTATTTAGCAAAATATTTAGATCTAAAAGTTGGAGACGAAATCACTTTTAAATATAAAGACTACACAATGACAGAAAGAATAAGAGGTCTAGTAAATACACCAGACCATGTGTATTTTGTAAAAGATGAAACAGCAATTTTCCCAACACATAAAGATTATGGTTACATATATCTTTCTATAAATGAATTTCCAAAACAATATATTTATGATGAGATAAAAAATAAAATTGTGGCAGAAAATCCTATAATGGAAAACATGAAAGATAGTATAACAAATGAAACAATAGAAAAAATGATTCCAGACTTTAACATAGAAGATTATTATATATTTAATCAAGTAATTGTAGATGTAGATGATACAAACAAAATAGAAGAAACAAAAAGAAATATAGAAAACGATGTTAAAGCTGCAATAGCAGTTACAGATAGAGAAGCAAGCACATCTTGCGAAACATACAATTCAGAAATAGAAGAAGGAGCAACTTATTCAGAAGTATTCACATTTTTATTCTTATTTATAGCAATATTATCTGTTGTAACAACAATGAACAGATTTGTAAAAAAACAAAGAACACAAATAGGAACATTAAAAGCATTAGGATTTAAAAACAATAAAATAATAAAACACTATGTAGGCTATGGATTTTATATAAGTATAGCAGCTTCAATACTTGCACTATTAGTTGGAAACTTTGGATTAGGCAAATTCTTCATGAACATGGAAATGTCATATTTTGAAGTTCCAGTTTATAGTACAATATTATTACCTACAGTATATATACTTGCAGTATTTGTAGTAATAATAGTAACTATTGCAACATATTTCTCTTGCAGAAAAATCTTAAAAGAACCAGCAGTAGAAGCATTAAGAATAGAAATACCAAAAGTAAAGAAAACAAACTTTGACTTAACAACAAAAGGAATATTCAAAAAAGCTTCAATTTCTACAAGATGGAATTTAAGAGATATAGGAAGAAATAAAGGAAGAAGCATAATGGGTATAGTAGGAATAATAGGATGTACAATGCTTTTAGTATGTGCATTTGGCTTACTAGACACAATGAATTCTTACCTAGACTGGCAATTTGATAAAATAAATAATTTTGAATATAAATTAGGATTATCAAGTAACTATACTGATGAAGAGCTAGAAGATGCAAAAAACAAATACGGAAATGCTACAAGTCAAACTCTAGCAATAGAAGTAAAAAATGGAGATAAAAAAGAAACAAATACTTTAACAATAAATGATGCAAAAGATTATTTAAAATATACAGACCACAACAAGAACTATATAGACTTAAAAGATGATGGAATATATATTACAGAAAAATTATCAGAAAAATACAACTTAAAAGTTGGAGATGAAATATCTTGGCATGCATTTGGAAACAATAATTGGTATACATGTAAAATAGTAGGAATAAATCGCGACCCACAAAATCAAAATTTAAATATGACTAGAAAATATTATGAGTCTTTAGGACTTGAATATAAAGCAGATTCGTTATATACTAATTATGACTTAAGTGATACAAAAACAATTGCAGGAGTAGAAACAATACAAAGCATTTCAAACCTAAGAGAAGGTATAGAAAGCATGTTAGAAACTACAAAAACAATGGTTGTAATATTAATAGTAGTATCAGTAATTTTAGCATATGTAATTATTTACAATTTAGGAATACTATCATTTGCAGAAAAACAATATCAATTTGCAACATTAAAAGTATTAGGATTTAAAGATAAACAAATAAAGAAAATATTTGTAAAACAAAATATATGGCTTTCTATAGTAGGTATTCTAGCAGGTTTGCCACTAGGATATATAATGATAGACTATATATTTAAAGCAGCACTTGGAGAAAACTATGACTTTCCAGCAATGATAAGTATACCTTCATACTTATATGCAGTAATAGGAAGCTTTGTAGTAGCATTAGTTGTAAATAAAATATTATCTAGAAAAGTTAAAACAATTGATATGGTAAGCAGTTTAAAAGGAAACGAGTAAAAAGGGACGCCCTTTTTTACCACAAAAATTACTAAAAGAGATGTCCTTCCGATGGCGAAAATTGATACGAGTTATAATGCTTTAAATAGAGGAAAAAGAAAAAATGGGAAATATAGTTTTATTAGATGATCTAACAATTAACAAAATAGCTGCAGGTGAGGTTATAGAAAGACCTGCAAACGTAGTAAAAGAACTTGTAGAAAACTCACTAGATGCAGGAGCAACACATATAATAATAGAAATAAAAAATGGTGGTAAAACTTTAATAAAAGTAACCGACAATGGGAAAGGTATTTCTAAAGATGATATGCCTATTTCCATTGAAAGGCATGCAACTAGCAAAATAAGAAAAGTAGAAGATTTAGAAAAAACATATACAATGGGTTTTAGAGGTGAAGCATTAGCAAGTATTTCTGCAATATCAGAAATGACAATGATATCTAAAACTTTAGAGGAAACAATAGGATATAAAATTCAAACAACAGCAGGAAATGTAATAGATATAGAAGAATGTGGAGCACAAACTGGTACAACTATAATAGTAGAAAAATTATTTTTTAATACACCAGTAAGATATAAATTTCTAAAACAAGATGCTACTGAAAATAAATATATAAAAGAATGGATTCATAAAGTAGCACTTGCAAATCCACAAGTGTCTTTCAAATTGATAAGTGATGGAAAACAAGTATTTTTTTCTAACGGAAATGGAAAAATAGAAGATATCATTTATTTGTTATACGGAAAAGAAATAAAAGAAAATTTGGTAAAAGTAGAGTACAAAGAAAATAATATAAAAATTACCGGAGTAGTAGGAAACACAATGGTAGCAAGAGATACAAGAAAGGACCAAATAATATTTTTGAATAAAAGGCATATACAAAATATAGCTTTAATGAGCAGTGCAGACCAAGCTTTTAAAGGTGCTACAGGAATTGGAAAATATGGATTTTATATATTAAATTTAGAAATGCCTGCAAATTATTATGATGTAAACGTGCATCCTACAAAAATAGAGGTAAGATTTAATGAAGAGCATGAAATAACTAGAATTTTATATCATGCAATAAAAAATTCAATATTAAATTCAGAATTTTTAGGAAATAATCAAAATGAAAACAAAGAAAAATATATTGAAAATGAGTTTGAGTTTTTGACAACAAACAAAATAGAAAGCAATGGAGAATTCAATAAAACTAATGAGCTTGATTTACCTAAAACAGATATGACATCTTTGAAAATAGAAGAAAATACAGAAAATAGCAATATACAAAAAGCAGAAAGACAAATAGAAAATCAAAATATTGAACTTAGAAAAAGAGAAGAAAAGAGAAAAGTAGAATATAAGTATATAGGAATTTTACTTAGAACTTACATAATAATAGAAATAGGAAACGAAATATACTTAATAGACCAACACGCCGCACATGAAAGAGTTTTATATGAACAAATAAAAGAAAATTATAAGAATCATATAGAGCAAAATAGTCAATTAACATTAATTCCAGAAGTAGTAAACTTAACACATAAAGAAATGGAATTCGTAAAAGAAAATATGAAACTATTTAGAGATATAGGGTTTGACATAGAAGAATTTGGAGAAAATACATTAAAAATAAATGGAATACCAGATTTAGAATATAGAGCAAAAACAAACAACATATTTTTAGATATATTAGATGAAATGTTAAGTAATGAAAGAACATCTGTAAAAGACGTAGAAGAAAGATTTATAGCAACAGTAGCATGTAAGGCAGCAGTAAAGGCAAATATGGATTTAAAAGAAAAAGAAGTAGATGATTTAATACAAGATTTATTATCATTAAATAATCCATACACGTGTCCGCACGGAAGACCAACGACAATAAAAATTTCTAAAGAATATCTTGAAGAGCATTTAGGAAAATAAATTATAAAAATTAGAGCCTAAAATGTAGGCTCTAACTAATTAAAAAATTAACGGCAATTTTTTTTACCTAAAATTTTTCTCTCCATCTTTTCAAATTTTTTAGTACAACTAATTCTACTACATCCCATAGATGTTCTATGGTTAGGGTAATACCGAAGAGAGCAATTTTTTTCTTTGCAAAATGCACATTCAATATTGTTTTTGGTTACTGAAAGCAAATTTTTCTTCATATTACTATACCACCTTTCAAAAATTATTGATAAGATTAAATAAAACACATTAATTATAATTAGTATGATAGCATAAGAGATATAAAAAAACAAGAAAAAATAGTAAATTATAAATACTAAAAAACTACCGCCATAATGCGAAGACTTTACAGTAGCAGAAATGAATTAAAATATACAACTACATTAGATATGAAATACCTTCATAGAAACGTAGAAAAAATTTTAGAATTATGATACAATACTGAAAAAATAAAAGGAAAGTATAGTAAAATATACTTTTGGGATGTAACATAAAAATATAGGGGATGTCAAGATGAATAAGGTAAAAAAATACATAGAAAAAAATAGAAGCTTTTTAGAATTTCTAAAATCATTATATAAACCAGTAAAAACGTTAACAATAATTATGATAGTGAGTATGATAATCTCACAAGCTTTAGACTTAGTAAAGCAATATATAATTAAAGGAATAATTGATTTACCAAACACAAATGGTTTTCAAATTGCTGATTTATATAGAGTTATTTTTATACTATTAGGAGTTATAATACTTGAACTAATATTTTTTTATACCTCTAATATTACAAGAACAATCTATATGTTAAAAAAACAAACGCCATATATTTCGGAAAAATTATTTAGCAATTTAGACAAAAAAGCATATCCATTCTTTATTGATAATTATAGTGGAAAAATAGCATCTTCTATAAATGAAATAAATAATGAAACTCAATCTTTAAATGAAAAAATTACCTCAAAATTTATATCAATATTAACTTCTATGATAAGCAGTTTAATAATATTGTATACAATTGATGTAAAAATCTTTATCGTTGCATTTGTGTTATTTTTTGGAATAATAATTACAAGATCTATATATTTTTCAAAAAAATTTTTACCTGCTGTAAAAAAAGCTCAAGAGTATAATAGAGAGTATAATGGAATTCTAAATGATGCTGTCTTAAATTTTACATCATTAAAAATATATAGTGCTATAGAAAGTTTTTCAAAAACATTAAAAGGTAAAAAAGAAGATGCAAACTTATATAAAAATAATGCATCTAAAAAAGAATTTACATATGGAGCAGTAGCTAATGTTATTTATATAATTATTTTTGTGATATTAACGCTGTATTCTGTAAAAATGTATAGTAACAATTTAATGTCATTAGGAAATTTAATATTTTTTATAAATGCAATGATCACATTAAAATCTCAAACAACAAGCTTTACCTGGGCATATATACATATAGGAGAGTCTTTAGTAAAAATTAAAAATAGCTATCAACTATTATATGAAGATAACAATATTATAGAAGACAACAAAGATGATATTAATATAACAAATGGTAATGTAGAATTTAGAAATGTATTTTTTAAATATAATAAAAAATATATATTTGAAGATTTTAACTTAAATATAGAAAATAAAGAGAAAATAGGTGTAATCGGAATCAGTGGAAGCGGAAAAACTACATTGGTAAATTTATTGTTTAAATTTTATTCACCTGAAAATGGTAAGATATTAATAGACGATAAGGATATTCAAAATTATAACACAAAATCATTATATAACAATTTAACATATGTACCTCAAGAAACTATATTATTGCACACAAGCATATATGATAATATAAAGATCGCGAAACCTTCAGCAAGTAAAGAAGAAATAATAAATGCTGCTAAAAGAGCGGAATTACATGATTTCATTGAAAGTCTTGAAGATAAATATGATACCATTGTTGGAGAAAGAGGGATAAAATTATCCGGTGGTCAAAGGCAAAGAATTGCTTTAGCTAGAATATTTTTAAGAGATTCAAAAATTGTTATATTTGATGAAGCTACAAGCAGTCTAGATAATAATACAGAGTTTAAGATTCAAAAAAATATTCACAAATATTTTAGAAATCAAACAATTATATGTATAGCTCATCGCTTATCAACACTAAAAGACATGGATAAAATTATAGTAATAGATAAAGGCAAAATAATAGATGTTGGATTACCTGATGAAATTATTTCAAAATATGATAAGAAAGAATTGTCTTTTGCAGAAATAAATTAAGATATAAAAATGTTACAAAGGAGGAAAAACATGAATTTAGTTATAGGACTTGCAATTCCTTTTTTAGGAACAACATTAGGAGCAGCAATGGTATTCCTAATGAAAAATAAAATAAATAATAAAATAGAAAAACTTTTATTAGGATTTGCTTCAGGAGTAATGATAGCAGCTTCAATTTGGTCATTACTAATACCAGCAATAGAAATGTCAGAGTCACAAGGAAAAATAGCATGGGTGCCAGCTGCAATAGGATTTTTACTAGGAATAACATTTTTACTTGTGCTAGATAGCGTAATTCCTCATTTACACTTAAAAAGTGACAAACCAGAAGGAATAAAAAGTAAACTAAAAAAGACAACAATGATGGTATTTGCAGTAACTCTTCATAATATTCCAGAAGGAATGGCAGTAGGTGTTACATTTGCAGGGGCTCTTACACAAAATGCAGGAATAACAATGGCAGGAGCTTTTGCATTAGCAATAGGTATAGCAATTCAAAACTTCCCAGAAGGTGCAATTATTTCAATGCCATTAAAAAGTGAAGGAATGTCAAAATCTAAAGCGTTCTTATATGGAACACTATCTGGAATAGTAGAACCAATAGGAGCAATAATTACAATATTGTTAACAAATGCAGTAGTACCAATGCTTCCATATTTGCTAGCTTTTGCAGCAGGAGCTATGATATATGTTGTAGTAGAAGAACTTATACCAGAGTCACAAGCAGGGGAACACTCGAATATAGGAACAATAGGAGTAGCTATAGGTTTTGTAGTTATGATGATTTTAGACGTTGCACTGGGATAATTAAAAAAATATAAAAAATAAATAAAAAAATTGATAATTAAATACAAGTGTGTTAATATATAAAAAACTAAAGAATTGGAAGTGTAAAATGAACCAGAAAAAACAATTATTAATAAATACAATAATAATAGCAATAGGAAAGCTAAGTACACAAGTAATTTCATTCCTATTATTACCACTATATACATCAAAATTAAGCCCAGAAGAATATGGAACATATGACTTCTTTGTAACACTATCTGTATTTTTATTACCGATAATAACATTGCTTATGGAAGAATCTATGTTCAGATTCTTAATAGACGCAGAAGATGAAAAATCTAAAAAAAGAATTGTAACAGCGACTATAGCATATACCATATTTGGAAGTGTAATATTCACAATAATTGCAGCTTTAATAATGAGTTTTATGCATTATGAATATACATTAGTATTTATAATGTTTATGATATCAAACATATTAATAGGACTAAGTAATGCACTATCAAGGGGTATGGGAAAAATAAAACTATACTCATTATCAAACTTCATATTAGGTGTATCAACAATTATATTAAACATAGTATTTATAGTAAGTTTCAAACTTGGTGTAAATGGACTTTTGTGGTCGAATGTAATAGCAAATTCAGTAACTGCAATATTTATATTAGCAAAACTTCATTTGATGAGATATGTAAATAAAGAAGATTTGAATAGAAAAGTATTGTCAAAAATGATTAGATACTCAGTTCCATTGGTACCAAATAATCTATCTTGGGTAATAATAAGTTTATCAGATAGGCTTATGCTAACTCAAATGGCTGGAACTGCACAAAATGGTATATATTCAATTGCTAATAAATTTCCTAATATAGTATATACATGTTATGGATTTTTCTCTACAGCATGGAAAGAATCCGCAGCTAAAATTTTAAAAGAAGATGATAAAGAAAGTTATTATAACAGTATATATAAAGATGTGAAGAATTTTTTGAAAGCAACAGTAATAGGATTAATTGCAGTAATGCCATTTGCATTTCCTATATTAATAGATTCTAGCTATAATGAAGCATATATATATATTCCTATTTTAGTAATATCAATATATTATACAAATATGTCAAATTTTTTTGGAGGAATATTTGGAGCATATAAAGATACAAAAATAATGGGAACAACAACGATTGTTTCAGCAATAATAAACATAGTAATAAATTTATTGTTTATACCTAAATTTGGAATATACGCAGCAGTATTCTCAACATTAATATCTAACATAATTATATATTGGTATAGAAGACAGAAATTAAAAATGTATATAAACTTAAAAGGAAAATTCAATTATATATTCTGGTTATTACTTGCAATAACATTAGTAACTTATTATAGAAATAATATAATAATTAATATATTAATACTTATAGTAGTAGTAGCTTATTGTATATATACAAATAAGAATTTTATTGCACAAATGTTAAAACCTATAATAAATAAATTGAAAAAATAAAATTAAGAGACTAATCTAAAATAATTGATATAAATTTTAGCTTAGTCTCCAAATTTTGTTGACAGAAAAAATAAAACATGATATTATAACAAACATAGGATAAAAAAAGGCCCCTTGGTCAAGCGGTTAAGACGCAGCCCTCTCAAGGCTGAATCATGGGTTCGATTCCCGTAGGGGTCACCAAAACGTTCCAAAAACCAAAATGTATTTCTTTGTAGGAGGTTTCGCTGTAAGCCTACCACTGAAATTGGACAAAATGAAAACTCACTGATTTTGCAAGTGAGTTTTTTTCATTTACTTGATTATTACCAATTGGGGACAGTCCCTAATTGTAACATTGTGACAATTTGTGACAGAGTATTGAAAAAAACAAATAATTATGTTATAACTATAATTAGTCATGGTACAAAGGAGGAATGAAAAATGGCAAAAAGAAAAATGGAAGCAGGAAAAATATTTGTAAAAATAATGGCAAGCTTACTTGCTGTATTAATGGTTTTAGGAATAGCAGCAACACTTATATATTATGTAGTTGCAATGTAACAAAAGAGAAAAGAGGAAAATAAATGAAGGAAACTTTTTATGATACATTTACTAAATTTTGGGAAATAAACGTAGTAGCATATATTCAAAATTTACAAGCAAACCCATTAAGACTAATTTCTTTAATAATAGATATAACAATAGTTGTATTTTTAATATACAAATTTATTAAAATGATAAAAAGTTCTAGAGTATGGCAACTAGTAAAAGGAATAGCGTTATTAGTAGCTCTTACATTAGTAAGTGGATGGCTACATCTAGATATATTACATTATTTATTAACTTCAATAATGACGTATGGAGTTATAGTAATGATAGTTATTTTTCAACCAGAACTAAGAAGAGGCTTGGAACAATTGGGAAGTAACAAGTTAACAAAATTCTTTGGGATAGATAAAGATATTATTACAAAAACAAAAGAAGATATGTACAAAATTGTAATAGCAACACAAGAATTAGCAAAAACGAAAACAGGTGGACTAATAGTAATAGAAAGAGAAATAAAATTAAGTGATATAGCAGAAAGCGGAGTTGAAATAAATGCAGAAGTATCACCACAATTATTAGTAAACCTATTTGTTCCAAATACACCTTTACACGATGGAGCAGTTATTATAAGTAATAATAGAATTACAGCAGCAGCATGTATATTGCCACTTGCAAATGACAAGGAAATAGCAAAAGAACTTGGAACAAGACACAGAGCAGCAATAGGAATTTCGAAAGAAACAGATGCTATTGCAGTAGTTGTTTCTGAGGAAACAGGAAAAGTTTCAGTAGCTAAAGATGGAACGTTAATTGCAGATATAAATGAAGAAACACTAAAAAAACTATTAATAAAAAATATAGTTACAAGTAGATTTTCAAATGAAAAAGGTGTAAAAAAAGAAAGAATAAAACAATTAAAAAATAAAATAAAAAAACAAGAAGAAAATAAATAAAAAACAAAATTGAGATTTAATTTTTAATTAAATCTCAATTTATTATAAAAAGGAAAGATAAAAATGAGAAACATAAAACTAACAATAGAATATGATGGAAAAGACTTTAATGGATGGCAAAAACAACCAACCAAATTAAATATACAAGGAGAAATTGAAAGAGCAATTGAACAAATAACAGGAGAAAAAGTTGATTTAATAGCATCAGGAAGAACAGATGCAGGAGTTCATAGTTTAGGACAAATAGCAAATTTTAAAACAGAAAGTAAACTTCCAATAGAAAAATTTCCAGTAGCGTTAAATTCAAAACTAAAAAAATCAATTAGAATTCAAAATGCAGAAGAAGTAGAAGAAAATTTTCATTCAAGATATAGTTGCAAACAAAAAACTTATAGATATATTATAAATAATAGCAAAGAAGGAAGTGCAATATATAGAAATTTAGAATACCATATGCCAATAAAATTAGATATTAAATCAATGGAAAAAGCAATTAAGTATTTTGAAGGAGAACATGATTTTAAAGCTTTTAAAGCTAGCGGTACAAGTAGCAAAAATAGTGTTAGAAAAATATACAAAGCCGAAATAAAGAAAGATGGAGACAGAATATTAATAGAACTTACGGGCAGTGGTTTTTTATACAACATGGTAAGAATTATAGCTGGAACAATAGTAGAAGTTGGACTTGGAAAAATAAAACCTGAAGATATACCAAATATTATAGAATCTAAAGATAGAACAAAAGCAGGGAAAACATTACCACCATATGCTCTATATTTAGTAAAAGTAGAATATAAATAGCATTCACATAAAAGAAAAAATATTCATATTATATACAAAAACTAAATGAACATAAGGGGAGATATATATGAATACATTATTACTATTTTTTGCTCTTCCAGTTGCAACTATAATTTTAGCAGTAGTATTAGAAAAGATATTAAGAAATCCATTTTTAACATCTGCTACATTTTTTGCAATATATCTAATAGTAGCATTTGCAGTATTTGATGCAAGTTTCTTAGTATATACAATAGCATATACAATTTTAGCATTTATAGCTGCGTTTATAGCAGAATACTTTTATCAAAGAGCAGAAATAAACGAAAGAAGAAATAGCAATAATAACAACAATACATGTGGCTGTAACAGAAATACGTCCAATAGCGATGTGGCAACAGTTAATGTAACAAACAATACAACAGGAGGTAGAACAACTTGGTGTTGCTATAGAAGATAAATAAAAAATGAGTCTAGAAAGAGATCTTAGACTCATTTTTTATATAATAGAAAAATGTAAAACAATATTTTTTATAAAAACATTTACTAAAAAAACGTTAAAAAATCAAGCAAAATCGGGAATATTACAAAAATATTACAGGAATATTATTTTTATATTACATATAAGATAATTTGTTGTTTTTACAAATAAAGTGTTGTACAATAAAATAAGTAATAATATTTTGTCAAAAAATAAGGAGGAATATAGATATGGCAATGAATCCAATGCAAAGAAAAGCAAATAATTATTTATTAATTGGTGTTTTAGTAACTTTATTAATTACAGGGTCAATAATAGCAATATTATTTATGCAATTAAATAAATTACAAAAAGAACAAAAAGAACAAGAAAGTAGTATGAAGAAAGTTAGTGTTTTATCAAAAGACATTACATCAGGACAAGCAGTAACAGAAAGTGACTTTACAACAATAAAAGTGTCATCTTCAGCAATACCAAGCAATGCAATAGATCTTTCAAGCATTACTGAAAAAACAATAGCAAAAATTAATTTAAAAGCAAAATCAATAGTAACAAGTGAAATGATTCAAGAAAGTGATGAAAAAATAACAAAAGATCTTAGAAAACAAGAATACAATATGGTAATATTACCTTCACAAATTAAAAGTGGAGATTACATAGATGTTCGTTTAAGACTTTCAAATGGAGTAGACTATATTGTAGTTTCTAAAAAAAGTGTAGAAATACCAACAATAAATGGAGTAGATTCAGCTAACTCTATTAATATAAACATGACAGAAGACGAAATAATGGTAATGAGTAATGCAATAATAGAAGCATATATGGATAAAGGCTCTTTATTATATGCAACAACATATGTAGAACCAGGAATGCAAGAAACAGTAATACCAACTTATGTACCAGATGGAACAGTACAAAGTGCATTAAACAGCAATCCTAATATTGAACAAGAAGCTAAAAACGCATTGTTTACAAGATACAACCAAAACGGAACAACAAGAGATATAATAACAAGAGCAACAAATCAATACGCACAAGAAAGAGTAGATAGCATAGAACAAGGCGTACAAGAACAAATAACAAAAGCCAAAGAAGAAAGACAATCTTACTTAGAATCATTAGGTGGATATTAAAATAAAAAACATAGGCAAGAAAAATAATCTTGCCTATGAAAAAATACGAAAGCAAATGGAGGAAGACAATGAGAAAAATAGGATTTATTGGAGCGTATGACAAAACAGACTTTATATTATATATTGCTAAAATATTAACAGAAATGGGACAAAGAGTAATACTTGTAGACGCTACATTAACACAAAAAGCTAAATACATAGTACCTGTAATAAAACCATCTAAATCATATGTTACAGAATTTGAAGGAATAGACATTGCAGTAGGATTCGAAACATTTGAAGAAATAAAACAATATTTAGCTTTACCAGAAAAAATTGAATTAAACTATGATATAGCTCTAATAGATTTAGATACACAAGAAAAAGTAAAATCATTTGAAATAGAAACTTTTGAAAAAAATTATTTTGTTACATCATTTGATATGTATTCAATAAAAAGAGGATTAGAATCTATAGCAGAATTATCAACACCAGTTAATGCAACAAAAGTATTATTTTCAAAAGAAGCACTAAAAGAAGAAGACGACTATTTAAATTTCCTATCATTAGGAAGCAAAATTGTTTGGAATGACCAAAGAATATATATGCCATTCGAAGTTGGAGACCAAACAGTAATATATAATAACCAAAGAGTGTCAAAAATAAAATTCAAGCATTTAAGTACTCAATATAAAGAGGGACTTTTATATATAGCAGAAGAAATATTAGGACACGAAAACTACAATGCTTTAAGAAAAACATTTAAAAAGATAGAAAAAGGAGTATAAGCAAATGGCAATAATTGCATTTTGGAGTCAAGAAACAAAAGAAACAGGACAAACATTGTCACAAGTAGCACTAACTACTCATATGGCAATAGAACACAATTATAGAATACTAAGCATATCTACAACTTTTAAAGATACAACAATGGAAAGTTGTTATTGGAATTTAGAAAAAGAAAATGCATTTCTAAAAAACTTAACAAACACACCACAAGTAGGCTTAGAATCTGGAGTAGAAGGCCTTGTAAAAGTAATAAAAAGTAATAAAACATCAACAAATATAATTGCTAATTATGCTAAAATTGTATTTAAAGACAGACTAGATATATTATGTGCTCCAAAAACTAAAGATTATAATGAATACTCAGACATAGCAAGTAGTTACCCAGAAATTTTGCAAATAGCTGATAGAGCATATGACTTAGTTTTCATAGATGTTTCAAATAGATTGCCAGAAGAACAATCAAAAAGAATTTTAGAAATGGCAGACATAATAATAGTAAACATGACACAAAAATTACAAATAATAGATGATTTTATAAAACTAAAAGAAGAAAACGATTTCTTCAAGAAAAACAATATATTAATAAACATTGGAAGATATGATAAATTTTCAAAATATAATATAAAGAACATTACAAGATATATAAAACAAAAAAGAGATATACTTGTAACTCCATATAATACATTATTTTTCGAAAGTTGTTCAGAGGGAAAAGTAGCAGAATTTTTTCTAAGATTAAGAAGATTAGATCCAGATGATAGAAATGCTGTATTTGTAGCAGAAGAAAGTAGAACAGCAAAAGAAATAATTTACAAAATGCAAGAATTACAAATAAAAGTATAAAACATAAAAAACAAAGGAAGGAGCCTTGAAATGAGCATTATTAACCTATTATTAATAGTAGCAGTATTAGCAGTAGCAGGTTTTCTAGTAATAAATAGATTAAAGAAAAAACAAGATGAAAAAGTAGAAGAAGAAGTTCACGTAGATGATAAAACTTACACACTAGAAATGATGACTGCTTTTGTAAAAAAGAGGCTAGATGAAATAACAAAAATAAATTTATATGATATAGGTCTTTCAGAAGAAGAATTAAAAAGAAGAAAGAATAAAAAATATGAATTAAAAAAGGCTTTAAAAGGCTGTACATATGGAGATGTTAACGACAAAAAATATGTAAAAGAATTAATATATGATATTCTAGCAAAAGAATATGGAGTATCAGAAATTAATATTTCTACAGCAATTCCTTTTGATATACCATCTTTACTAACAGTACAAGATAAATTTGATATTATTTTATATATGTATAAACAAGAATTTGGATATGAAGCATTAGGAGAAATTATAAAAAAATATGATTTAGCAAAATTAAAATATATATCAGGAGAAACAAAACCTGCATATGTAATAACAGAAGATGAAATAAACAGCATATTTGAAAAAGAAGGATTTGTATTAACATTTGAAGACAAACTAAATATAGTTGTACAAAGAATATACCAACACTATAAAGGATATTCAAGTATAGATGAAATAAGAGATATGAATATAGATGGTATCTCTGGAGGTGTATCAGGACTTCCTGAGAGCTTTTTAAGCCAAGTAGCACAAACAGATGGAGATTACTTAGATCAAATTATAGATCATAAAGTTCCACGTGCTTGTGATAGTATTTGGATAATGTTCCAAGGTAAATCAATTCGTTTAGCATTCTTATCATTTGGAACAGAAGCAGAACTAAAAAGAGTATGCCAAAACATATACAAATATAATAACCCAGGACAATTATCAGACACAAATGGATATAAAATTAACGAAATGAAAGACGGTTCTCGTGTTGTTGTTGTAAGACCAAGTATGTCAGAAACATGGGCATTTTTCGTAAGAAAATTCGACGTAAAACGTGCTACACTAGAACAAATAGTTCGTTTCCCTGGAAAAGAAGAAACAATAGACCTTTTAAAATATTTAGTAAAAGGTGCAAGAATTATATCACTAACTGGTGAGCAAGGTTGCCGGAAAAACAACAATGCTTATGGCAATGATAGAAAACATATACGAAACAATGAACCTTCGTATTACAGAAACTGCATTCGAGCTTCACTTAAGAAAAATATATCCAACAAGAAATATTTTATCAATGCGTGAAACAGAAACAGTATCTGGACAAGAGTGTTTGGACGTTCAAAAGAAAACTGACGGTTCTGTTAACATCATCGGTGAGGTTGCAACAGACCCCGTAGCATCTTGGATGATACAATCTGCCCAAGTTGCATCTAAATTCACATTATTTACTCACCATGCTAAAACATTCCCAGATTTAGTAACAGCACTACGTAACTCAATGTTAAGAGCAGGAGTATTTAAAGATGAAAAAACAGCAGAAGAACAAGTTGTTTCAGTATTAAACTTTGATATTCACTTAGTAAAAGACTTTAGAGGTAGAAGATACATAGAACGTGTTACAGAATGTATACCAGTAGAAGAAAAAAATGAATACACATTTGACCATAGAAAAGAAAAAACATTAGAAGGAAAAATAGATAAATTTATGGATAACGCTACATATTACTTTACAAAAACAACAAACAAAGAATTATATCGTTATCAAAACATATTAGAATATCATGACGGAACATACGTATTAACAAATAAAATTTCAGACCACAACATTCGTGAAATGTTAAACAACATGGATGATGCAGATGCCGAAGAATTTATAAAATTCGTTGAAAGAAATTGGAACGTAAAAATGACAAGATATGCAGGAGAAGATGAAGAAACAACAATAGACGAAGTTCAACAACCTAAAAAACGTGGAAGAAAACCAATTAATAAATAATTAAATTAGAGTAATCTTAGAGGAGGTGTTGCAAGTAAAATGAATTCACAAATGTTAACATACTTAATGATTGGCGTAGGAGTACTATTTGCACTTATAGTAATTGCATTTTTTATACTAAAAAAGAGAGATAAAGATACAAAATATATACAACAATTACAACAAGGAACAAAAACATCAAAATTCTCTTCTGAAATCATGTATCAAAAACTATACATATTTTACTTAAAAACACCTTTTATAAAAAGATACTTAATGAAAGTAAGAAGAAGACTAGAAATTATAAACATAGATGATGAATACTTAACTAGAATGCAGTCTTCAAAAATACTAACAAGAGTATTTGCAATAATAATACCATTAACAATAATAATTATTGCACTTACACATAATAATACTTTACTAATGACAATATTATTAATATTTGAAGTATTTTTAGTAGATACATTTATAGATGGTAGAGTAGACAAAATAGATAACGACTTATTAAAACAACAAATAAATTTCTTTTCAGAAATAAGACATGCATACCATGAATTTAACATGGTAGAAGAAGCAATATACCAAACAGCGCAAGATGATGAAAATCCAGAAATGTCAAGACAAGCAGAAAAAATATATGAAGTATTAATTTCAGATGATCCAGAAGGAGAACTAGAAAAATATTACGATGTAGCACCAAATGCATATTTAAAAGAATTTGCAGGAGTATCATATTTAACAAAAGAATTTGGTGATAGAAAAGTAGATGGTGCATCATTATATTTAAAAAACTTAAATAATATTACACAAGAAATGCAACTTGAAATATTAAAAAGAGACAAATTAGACTATGTATTCCAAAGTTTATCTGTTATAGCAATTGTACCAATGTTGTGTTTAGAGCCAATAAAAAATTGGGCAATATCACAATTCAGCTTCGTAGCAGGTTTTTATAACGGAAAAAACGGAATGCTAATACAAGTACTTATATTAATAGCAACATTCGTATGTTACTTACTTACAAGAAAACTAAAAGACAATGGATCAACTACAATAAATACAAAAAATACAGAAAATCCATGGCAAGAAAAACTATATCAAAAGAAACCAATAAAAAAATTTGTAGACATGTTTATACCAAAAGAAGGAACAAAAGACTACAGAAAAATAAAAACACTAATGAAAAATGCAGCAAGCAAAGACAAAATACAATGGATTTATATAAATCGTATTTGCCTATGTGTAATAAGTTTTGTAGTATCAGTAGTATTTTTCTTCCAACTACATCAAATAACAATAAACAATGTCTACACAGATCCAACTACAACCTATAACATAATAGGTGAGATGGGAAGCAAAGATCAAAAGAAAGCAGAAGATTTAACAAAATCAGACAATGACTATATTAAATACTTTAAAAATAAATCTAACCTAAAGCAAGAAGAAATAGAAAAAGCAATGGAAAAAGGAAATGTAAACAAAGATTACATAGATAGTACAGATGAAGAAAGAGCAACTGCAGCAGAAAGAATAATGGGCAAAATAAAAACAGTAAATAGTGAATACTTAAGCTGGTTAGAAGTACTAGGAGCTTTAGTTATAGCAATGATTGCATATATGGCACCAATATGGCTTTTAAAATTCCAAGCAAAAATGAGACAACTAGAAATGGAAGACGAAGTAATGCAATTCCAAACTATCATACTAATGCTAATGAGAATAGAAAGAGTAAACGTAGAAATTATACTAGAGTGGTTAGAAAGATATTCAAATATATTTAAAGACCCAATAAGTAAATGCGTTAACAACTACGAAAGTGGACCTTGGGAAGCACTAGAAGCAATGAAAGATGACGTTACATACCAACCATTTATACGTATAATAGAAAGTTTGCAAGCAGCTGTTGAAAAAATACCAATTAAAGACGCATTTGATGAATTAGATACAGAAAGAGATTACTACCAAGCAAAAAGAAAAGAATCAAATGAACGTTTAATTTCTAAAAAAGGAATGATAGGTAAAGCAATAGGATTTACACCAATGGTATTATTATTTGTAGGATATTTAATTATTCCATTAGTATTTATAGGTTTAACAAGTATGTCTACAGCATTTACTACAATGTCTTCTATGAAATAAAGGAGGAAAATTAAAATATGGAAAATGCATCAAAAGCCTTAATTATGGCAGGTGGAGTATTAATTTCATTAATGGTAATTGGACTCCTTGTATTATTTTATAATAACCTATCAGGAATGCAAAAAATAAAAACGGACAGTGAAACAGAACAGCAAGCAACAGAATTTAACAAACAATATGATGTATATGCAAGAGATGTATATGGAAGTGAAATATTATCAATAGCAAATAAAATAGCAGACTATAACAAAAGAGAAGCAGACAATAAAGGATATACAAAAATAGAATTAAAAGTAAAATTAAATAAAGATATAGATGATACCTATTTCAAAAAAGGAGAATATTCTAGCGAACAATTAAAAGATAAAATAAAAGAAATAGAAAATGATTTAAAAGAATATTCAAAAAGAGATGCTTCAAAAGGACATTATTTTACATCAACCAAAATGAATGGATACTCTAGAACAACTGCACAACTTGCAACAATGAGATCAAATGATATTGAACAATTGTATGATGAAGCAACAATAAATAATATAAAAGTAGATGTTCAAAAGTATAATAGTTTAAAAAACTTAGTAACAACATTTAAAGAAAATGTATTTAAGTACAAAGACTTTAATTATGACAAAAATAACGGAAGAATTACTTTAATGAACTATGAACTAAATTAAAAAGGAGGTTAAAAATGGAGAATGCATCAAAAGCTTTAATTATGGCAGCAACTGTACTATTAGGTGTAATGATAATTTCTGTTGGTGTTACTCTATATAAAACCTTCTCAAGTTTTAGTTCAGAAACAGCAAAGCAAATGCAAGATAAACAAACAGCAGAATGGAACAATAATTACTTAAAATACTATGGAAGTCAAACTTATTATGACTCTAGTAAAAATAAAGAGGTAACAGAACCAATAAGAGTAACATCACATGATATAATAACAATAATAAATAATGCAAGACAAAACAATATAAAATATTTTGGAGAAAATACATCTGAATGGCCAACTAGTAATTTAGAACAATATTATTATGTAAGAGTTGATATTCAAAATAATACAAATGCCGAAAAATGGGATGAAAATAAAAAGATAGATTTTGTAAAAAATAATTCACTAATTGGTGACAATGCAAATGGATATGAAACAAAATATTATAAATGTACAAAAGCAGAAATAAGTGATATAACTAAAAGAGTATATTATATTGTTTTTAAAGAAAGTTAAGAAATAAGTTAAAATTTGTAAAAAAAAGTAAAATTTACAATTGCAAAAAAAATATATAAATGTTATAATGAAAAAGGACGTAAAATATGAAAAAAAATTTATTTATAATATTAGGAATTTTCCTAATAATTGTAGCAATTTTAGCAGGCATATACTTTAATACACTAAAATTTACAATAATAGCACAAAAAAATAATAAAGAATATGAACAATATACCAAAAATAGTATTTTAGGTTCAGACTTAATGACATTAATAAACAAAGCAAGTAATCAAAACGATAAAAATGGTATTGAAAAAGACGAAAAAAAATATTACATAGAAAATGATACAAATTCTATAAAAATAGAAGTAAAATTTTTAGAATCAGATAAAACATTTAATATGGAAACAATTTCAGTATTAGGAGCAGATAAATTTATAAAAAATTATAGTAAAATGACATTTAAATGTACAAAAATAGAATACCATAAAAAAACAAACAATATAAAATATATGTTATTTGAACAAATTTAAGTTGATATTATTAATAAGTAAAAACTTATTTTAATATAAAATAAAATTAAAAACAAAAGTAAAATTTAAGGAGGAATTTATTATGGAAAATGCATCAAAAGCATTAATTATTGCAGGAGCAATTTTATTATCAATATTAATTATAGGATTAGGAATGATGATATTTCAAAAGGCACAAGGAGCAATGGAAGGAGCAGGATTAGATACAGAAAAAGTAAATGCTTACAATTCAAAATTTGAAGATTATGAAGGAACATGTTCAGGAACAAATGCAAGAGCATTATGCGATTTAGTTAGAAGTCACAACAATGCAAATGTAGATGATCCTTCAAGACAAATTAAATTAACAAGTAATAAAGCAGACCAAGTTTCAACTAAACCAAATGAGAGTGAAATAGATCCTAGCGAAGTTAATACTGTAAAAGATAGTATAAGAGCAGGAAAAACATATACAGTAACATTAGGATATGATACTAAATCAGGCTATGTAGTAGGTATAGATATAACAGCAAAAAATGATAAAACAACAACTCCAACAACTTCAGGTAACAAAAATAAATAAAGGATAAAAGAATATGGAAAATGCAGTAAAAGCTTTAGAAATGGCATTTGCTGTTATGATCTTTATAATAGCCTTATCAGTCAGCATGTATGCATTTAACAATGCAAAAAAAACATCAGACATAATGCTTTACGCACAAGACAAAACAAACTATTATGAGTATCAAGGCGCAAAAGGTAAGACAGCAGAAGATAGAATAGTAGGGCTAGAAACAATAATCCCTACGGTATATAAATATTATAAGGAAAATTACACAGTATTATTTAGACAAGGTAACTATAATGCACAAACAGGAGAACTTTCTAATTTAGGATATTTAAAAATTTACGATACACGTTCAAGAGCAAAAGCAGGTCCAAATGGAGTGGTATTATGGGGAACAGGTAATACCTATGATACACTTATGCAAAATAAATATGCTAAATTTTTTGATGAAGGATATACAAAATCATTAAATACAGAGATATTTTCATTTGATTTACATGAAGAAGATTTAAGGAATGAACCATGGACAGAAAATTATAGTAAGGTAAGGGAAAATTTAGATTGCTTTTTTAACGGAAAAAAATATAAAAATCCTAACAATGGTCTAGAATATGACTACCAATATGCTAATGGAAAAAGCTTTATAGAACAATATAAAAAAAAGCAATTTCTAGAAACAATAGGTGAATATGCATATAGCAGTACACAGACTAATGCAAACAATGATACACAAGACGGAAGCTCTATAAGTAGCTTAGTAAAACAGAAGAAAAAAAGAATAATAATATTTACATTAATTAATTAAGAAAGGAGATATACTAATTTATAAAATTAGTATAGATGTAATAAAATGGGAGATAGTTTAATTACAATTGTAGCAATATTCTTAGCAGCTGTATTAATGTTTGTATTTCCATTAATGTCAATGTCAGAAAGAACAGACGATGTATCAGAATTAGCAGTGCAAACAGCAACAACAGAGTTTGTAGATAAAGTAAGAACAACAGGAAAACTTACAATAGACGATTATGATAAATACGTATCAACAATATCTTCTACTGGAAATTCATTTGATGTAGATGTAGAATTACAATTATTAGATGAAAACCCAGGAGTAAAAACTACACAAGCAGAAATGACAAAAATAGGAGAAAATTTATATTACAGTTATTACACAAGTCAAGTAGAAGAAATGTTAACAGAAAATGCAACTATTAAATTAAAAGAAGGAGATAGAATAGCTGTAACAGCAAAAAATACTAACAAAACAATATCACAAATATTAAAGAACTTCTTCTATCAATTAGCAGGAAATGATACATATCAAATTGCTGCTCAACATGCAGGAATAGTAACTGCAAATGGAACAACTACTAGATAATATTAAAAAATAGGGGCAGATAAAATCTGCCTTTTTTGTATATAAACAAAAGAAAGGAAAAAGTATGAAATTACAACATTTAGCTATAGTTTTTGTTATTATAATATTGCCAATATCTATGGTAATATCTCAATATATTCAAACTCAAATAGATACAATATCTTTACAAACACAATATAATAACAAATTACAAACAGCTACACATGATGCAATAAAAGCATTTCAATTAAATACTTTAAACAATAAATATTCGACACTAAGTCCTTCAAAAATTAGAGATATAGAAGCATCCATTTCTACATTTTACAATTCACTAGGAACAGAATTAGGAGCTAGTGGATATGACCGAGAAAGTTTGCAACAGTTTATACCAGCAATTGTATATACTATGTATGATGGTTATTATATTTATGGGAAATACTATAATGAAGAAATAGAAGATTATCAATATGGTTTAAAACCATATATATATTATTCTTGTAGATATAGAAATGAATCTGGAACATATGATTTTGTTGTAAATTATACTTTAGACAATAGCATTACTGTATTTGGAAAAATTAATGGTACATATCTTACAAAATCTGGAACACTAATAGATCCAGATTCAGTAAAAACACAAGGAAATACTCTAACATACAATGATGTAGTAATAGATTCAGAAGTATTAGAAGAGCAATTAGTAACATTATCAGACAGTGGAAATCCAGACAAACAAGCATACCAATACACAGTATACAATAATCAAAAAATATATTATGACAGAAATAAGACAGATGGAATACCATATTTCAGATATGTAAATAACAAAAAAGAATACATAACAGATTCATCTGCAAATAACGAAGAACTAAATTTCTTAAGAAATAGCATGAGTAATGGAAATTTAATTTGCAATAGTGCAAAAGAATATTATAAAAATGCAAAAGAATTTAGTGATTGGGTACAAAAAAATTTAAAAGGAATAACACAAGAAAATGCTGTAGATTCGCAAGGAAATAAAATAGAATTTGCAATAAATACAGAAGGCGCAGATATATTTAACTTAAAAGGAGATAATAATCCATTATTAGACAGTTCTACATTTAATCAAAATAGAATATCAGTAATAAGAAGAACAATACAAACAACATTAAATACAGCAATAGCAAACTATTCTTCAAATGCAAATTATGAATTTGCAATGCCAATATTTACAGAAGAAGATTGGGATAAGCTTGAAAATAACATAGCAGTAGCAGTGTTTATGCAAGGTATACCAATTGGTTCTAAATATTATAATAATTATTGCATAATAACAAATAACCAAAACAAAGAAGTTGTAACAAAAGATTCAATATATGTAATAACAGAAGATGGAGAAGCACATACACCAGCAAGTAAAGATGTAATAGATAATGGAAAAAATGTAGTTGCAGCATATAAAAATATAAGCTATGAGGCACAAACAGTAGTAGGAAACGAGACATATACATATTATCCAAGAGTAGATTCAAAATGTTATGAATGTATAGTAAATGCTGCACAAACATACAGTATAGATGATGTTATAGAAGGAAAGAGTATAAATAATAAAAATATAAAAGATTCCTCATTAAGAAAAATATACTTAACAGCTTTAGCAAGAGAAAGACAAAATTTATATAAAACAAACGGTTATTTTGGAATTTAGAAAAGTAGAATCAAAATTAAATTTATAATTTTGATTCTACTTTTTTTGTATGAGGCATGAAAAAATGGTTAAACTAAATAAAAAAGATAAGGAATGATTTTAGTGAAGAAAAAAATAAAAATATTAATAATACTATTAATATTGCTTGTACTATATATTTATATTGCAAATATAACATTATTTCCTAAAAGTATAATACTAATGCAAGGAGAAAAAATAAACTTAGCGAAATTATGGGGAATAGAGCTAAAAGAAAATGACAATGCAGAAAAAAGTGTAGGAGAATCTGTAATAACCAAAACAATGGAAGCATCAACAAATACAGCAGATTCTGTAAATAAAGTGGGAAAAGTAGATTTAAAACTAAATTTATTTCAAATACCTTTATCAGAAGTAAATGTAAATGTAATACCAAAAAGTAGTGTAATTCCATTAGGAAATGCAATAGGATTAAAATTATACACAGAAGGTGTGCTAGTTGTGGGAATGACTGAGATAGAAGGCGAAAAACCATATGAAAATACTGGAATAAAACAAGGAGATAGAATAATAAGTATAGATGATAAACAAATAGAAAATACAGAAGATTTAATAGAAACAGTTAACTCTTCTAATGGTAAAAATCTAACTATAAAATATATTAGCAAAACTACAGAAGAAACTACAAATATTGTTCCTGTCAAAACAAAAAATAATGAATATAAGCTAGGTTTATGGGTTAGAGATGCAGCAGCACGGAGTAGGAACGGCCACATTTTATGAGCCTTCAACAGGAATGTTTGCTTCTTTAGGACATGGAATTACAGATATAGATACAGGAGATTTAATTACTATAAGTAATGGAGAACTAGTTACAACTAATATTGTATCTGTTCAAAAAGGAGAAAAAGGAAAGCCAGGAGAATTAAAAGGAAGTATAGAATCTAGTAAAACAATAGGAGATGTTTCAAAAAATACATCTTTTGGAATATTTGGAAAAATAACTAATAAAAGTAATTTGAAAATATCTGAACAAGAAAAGGAAGTAGCTACAAGAGAAGAAATAAAAACTGGTAAAGCACAAATTATTTGTGAAATAGAAGATGGAAAAAAAGAACATTATGATATAGAAATACAAAAAGTTTATACCTCAAATAATAGAGATAATAAAAGTATGTTAATAAAGGTAACAGACAAAAAATTACTAGAAAAAACAGGGGGAATAATACAGGGAATGAGTGGATCTCCAATTATTCAAAATAATAAATTTGTTGGAGCTGTAACGCATGTGCTTGTAAACGACCCTACATCAGGATATGGAGTATTTGCAGATATAATGTTAAAACAAATGAAAGAAACATAACAATTGGGGACAGTCCCTAATTGGGAAAAGTTCTTAAAAAGGGACATTGTTTATAAAAAAGAAAATCCTCAGCTAAAATTAATTAGCTGAGGATTTAAGGAGTTATACGTGAAATACTAAAGCACTTGCGTATTCCTGACAATCAGAACCTGCTGGAGAAGCATTCAATTCTATATAATTTGAAGGTAGAAGTTTTGATACAACTATCCTATCATATGGAAAATTAACTAATCTATAGAATCTATAGAAGTCTGTTCCACTAGATTTTGTTAGCTTCATTAACTGGGTTCTGCCATTTTTAGCGCGAGTTAAGGCATAATTTCCTTTTTCTAAATTAGAAAATAAGCCACAAATTGTACGGCCAAATGGATTGGTTTCAAGTGAGTTTAATGCAATAGTAGTCATAATAGGTAAAACCCTCCTTAAAAAAATATGTTATATAATTAAGTTACTTAATTAATATAACATATTTTTTTAAAAATGTAAATATATGTCGAAAAATAAAACATATTGTCTAGTTTAAAAGCATAGGACCAATTTTTGTTACTGTTCCTGCTCCTAAAGTTAAAATAATATCATCTTTTTGAACATGTTCTTTTAAATATGAAACAATATCATCAAATTCTTTTATATATATTGCTTTTCTACCTAAATCTTTAATCTTTTGAACTATATCTTCAGAAGAAACATTATAAGTGTTTGTTTCTCTTGCAGCATAGATATCAGTAATAATGATATTATCAAAATAAGTTAAACTATCTGCAAAATCATCTAATAAATTTTTAGTTCTACTATATGTATGAGGTTGGAAAACAACCCAAGATTGATTATATGTTTTCTTTTTTAATGCAATTGCAGTAGCTTTTATTTCTGTAGGGTGGTGACCATAGTCATCATAAATGCTAGCGCCATTTATATTTCCTATAAATTCAAATCTTCTATGTGCACCAGTATATTTTTTTAACGCAGATTTTATATCAGATTTAGCAATTCCATAACTATCACAAAGTGCTATACAGGCTAAAGCATTCAAAACATTGTGTGGACCTGGCACAGAAAGCTCAAAAGATGCATAAAAATTGTTATTGTGGTAAACATCAAAAATAGCAAAACCATTTTTATTAAAAGTAATATTTCTAGCTACAAAGTTTGCTTTTTCATTTTTTATACCATATGAAACAACTTTTGCATTTGTATATTCATGTAATTTAGCACAATAACTATTATCAGAGTTTACAACAAGTAATCCATCATCAGGCAATAATTTTACATATTTAATAAAAGCATTATTTATATTTTCAATGTTTTTAAAATAATCTAAATGATCATTATCAATATTTAATATAATTTCGGCTTTAGGGTAAAATTTTAAAAAGCTTTCTACATATTCACAAGCTTCTATAATGAAATTGTCACTTTTTCCTATACGATAATTTCCATTTATAGCTTTTAAATCAGCACCAACTTGAATAGATGGATCAAAACCAGCTTCTAAAAAGCACATAGAGACCATTGAAGTTGTTGTTGTTTTTCCATGTGTACCAGAAACACAAATAGTATTATCAAAAGCTTTAGTAATAAGTCCTAGAAAATCAGCTCTTTCTACTGTTTGAATACCAAGTTCTTTTGCTCTTATAAGTTCAGGATCTGTTTCTTTAATAGCAGCAGTATAAACTACAACATCTGCTTTAGAAACCATATTAACATCATGACCTATAACTACATGAATACCATCTAAATTAAGCTTTTTAGTAGTTTCAGACTCAGCCCAATCTGAACCTGTAACAGTAAATCCCCAGTGTTTAAGTATTTCAGCGATACCACTCATACTAACACCGCCAATACCTATCATATGTATATGTTTATATTTATTTAATTCTTGTAAATTTGCCAAAGTAAAGCACTCCTTTTAAATATAATTAATTTTACATTTTTAAATTATATAATTATATTATAGTTTTTTCAATACATTTTGCAAAACTTATAGTGCATATTATGCATTTTTTTTATAAAATGTGAGATAATATAAAAAAGATAAAAAAATATTTTTTAAAATTTGTAAAAAACAGAAGGAAAAAATATTTTTTTGACGAATAATATAATTGTACATAGAAAAAATAATGTACAAATATTTAAAACAGTAGAAAGAGGTGCTTATAAATGCAAATCACAGATGTACGTTTAAGAAAAGTAAATTCAGAAAACAGAATGAAAGCTGTTGCTTCTGTAACATTCGATAATGAATTCGCAGTACACGATATCAAAGTTATCGAAAGCCAAAATGGATTATTTATTGCTATGCCAAGCAGAAAAACTCCAAACGGAGAATTCAAGGATATAGCTCATCCAATCAACGCTGAGACAAGAGAAAAAATTCAAAAAGCTATATTAGAAGCTTATGAAGCTCCAGAAGCTGAAGAATCTTCAGAATCAGCAGAATAATATAAAAAAATGAGTCGTTAGGATTTTCCTTCGACTCTTTTTTGTTATATAATAAAATTTTATTAAATATTAAATAATAAAGAATAGATAGCTTTAGCATATATATTACAAGAAAATAGCAATTTATTAATATCTATAAACTCATCTACCTGGTGGCACATGTCTTTATCTCCAGGAAAATTCATTCCAAATGAAATACAGTTTTGAAAAGCTCTAGCATAAGTTGCTCCGCCAATTGCAATTGGTTCTAAAGTAGTTTTGCAAGATTCATTAAAAATATCACATAAAGTTTTTACAAGTTTATCATTTTTATCTATATATAAAGATTCTAAAGTGCTTAAAGTTATTACTTTGTTTGGAAAATTTTCCTCAAATTTGTTTATAATGTCTTCTATTTTTGTATGCACAGGAATTCTTAAGTTTATTACAATATTAATTTGATTATCTTTTAAGTAAAACTGAGAAGGATTTATTGTTAATTTTCCGAGATTCATCTTCTATATTTAATTGCATATTTGTAGCATAGTAATCATCTCCTATATATTCACAAAATTCTGAAATTATAGGAATATGTATTCTACATTCTTTTAATAAGCTTTGAAAAACAATAATTAGTCTAGAAATTGCATTTACTCCAAGTTCTGGATGTGCGCTATGAGAAGCTTTACCATAAGAAGTTAATTTAATTTTATTTTCATTTATTTTATAAATGTCAATATCATAATTATACTTTTCTATTGTTCTCTTTAAAAAAGAAATTACTAAATTAATTTTTAAAGGTTGTTTTATAGAAAATGTTAAACAGCAAATTTTTGGAATAACATTTAAAGCGTTATTGTTGCAATCAATTTCATCTATCGTAATGTAAGTTTTTGAAGGAATGTCTTCTTTTAATAAAAGTGAGACAACTGCTTTTTCTGCATAAATACATGGAAAATCAGCATCTGGACTAAAACTGATTGTTGGAATTTCTTCATGTTCTTTGTAATAATTAATACATTTCCAATCTTTTTCCTCATTTAGACCAACTATTAAACGAATTCTTTTATTTAATTTTATATCATTATTTTTGGCATATTCCATAACAGACTTCATAGCATAAAGACTTGCTATAACAGGTCCTTTGTCATCTATGGCACCTCTACCATATATTTTTCCATTAGAAATAGTAGGTGTAAAAGGTAAATGAGTCCAACCATCGTTAGAATCTGCAGGAACTACATCTAAATGACCAATTATACCAATTAATTCATCACCTTCACCGCATTCTACATATCCACAATATCCGTCTATATTTTTAGTTCTAAAACCTAAAGAACTTGCTAAATTTAAGAAATATTTTAAACAATCAGAACATTCTTTTCCAAAAGGAAAATGAGAAGCATCACTTTCTATAGACACACTAGGAAAAGTGATAATATCACATAAATTATTAATAATATTTTGTTTGTTATCTAATATATATTTTTGAAACATATAATACCTCCTATAAAAAGTATATTATAGTAATACTAAAATTATGCTGAAAATGCAAGTAACAAATCTATTTTTAAGATGTATTTAGAATATAAAAAAGCTCATCATATTTATATAATACAGAAAGTTCTACTTATGGGAGGAGTTTCATACTATATAAAAAAAGCCCTTAGGAAAGGGCTTTTTTTGGAGATCCAAATACGAACTCACACTGTATACGTGATGAAAGAATTTCACTTTGGAAATCTTTTAAGACAGTTTCATTTGGACTGGTAAAAATCATATTTTTGTAAGAACGTAGAGGATAGTGTAATGCTATCTCTAAAATTTCCTGTTCGATAGATTCATCATAACCATCTTCAAGAACAATCTGCATAGAAAACTCACTTGAATCTTCTACAGTTATTTCTTTTTGTGTAAGTTCTACCTTTTTTGCCTTTGCCATGTTGCTAAAATCCTCCTTAAAATAAAAAATGATTAATATTATCAATAATTATTATAGCATAATTTATGTGAAAAAGCAAATAACATGGGTAGAGTAATAATTTCAGAAGATAAAAAATGATAAATATTGGAAAAAACACTTGTAATTTCCTTTAAATAAGTGTATAATAAGATAAGTTAAAGCAAAATGAGAAAGAGAGTGGAAGCAAATTCCACTCTTTACTTATGTAAAAGGAGGGAAAGCCTTGGCAAGTGTAGAAGAAAAAATAGAAAAATTGATTCAAAAACCTATTGAAGACTTAGGATATAGTTTATATGATGTAAACTATGTAAAAGAGGGAAAGGATTATTTTTTAAGAATTTTTATAGATCAAGAAGAAAAAGGCATAGATTTAAACGATTGTGAAAAAGTAAGCGATGTTATTAATCCTTTATTAGACAAAGAAGATGTTATAAAGGAAATGTACTTCTTAGAAGTTTCATCTCCAGGAATTGAAAGAATAATAAGAAAAGAAAAGCATTTAGAAGAAAATAAAGGAAAAGAAATAGAAGTCAATTTATTCAAACCATTAGAAAACAAAAAAGTTTATGATGGAATTTTAGAAAAATGGGACGAAGAAAATATTTATATTATAGAAAATGAAAAACAAATTATTATAGAAAGAAAAAATATATCATTAATGAAGTTAAAATATCATTGGAATTAAAAGGAGGAATAAAAAGATGAAGAAAAAAGAAAAAAGAGGAAACGAACCAGCAATTGATAGTACAAATTTAATTTTAGCAATGGAAGAACTAGAAAAAGAAAGTGGTATTCAAAAAGATTATTTATTAGATGCTATTGAAACAGCATTAGTTACTGCATATAAGAAAAATTATGAATGTGAAGATGAAAACGTAAAAATAACAATGGATAAAGAAACAGGAGAGATTCATGTTTATATGCAAAAAGAAGTTGTAGATGAAGTAGAAAATCCAAAAACACAAATTTCAAAACAAGAAGCTGAAACTATAGATAAAAAATTAAAAGTGGGAGATATATACGAAAAAGAATTAGTTCCAAAGAACTTTGGAAGAATTGCAGCAGGAACAGCTAAGCAAGTCATTATTCAAAAAATAAGAGAAGCATCTCGTGAATTTTTATATAATGAATTTAGCCAAAGAAAAGGGGAAATAGTTTCTGGTATAGTTCAAAAAGCTGATGGAGGAGTAGTTGTTGTAGATTTAGGAAGACTAGAAGGAATTATGACACAAAAAGAACAAATACCAACAGAACATTATCATGTAAATGATAAGATAAGAGCATGTGTTATAGACGTAGAAAAAGGATTAAAAGGAAGTACACAAGTAATGATTTCAAGAGCTCATAATGACTTTGTTAGAAAATTATTTGAACTTGAAATTCCAGAAATATATGAAGGGTTAATAGAAATAAAAAGCGTTTCTAGAGATCCAGGAAATAGATGCAAAGTTGCAGTTTATTCACAAAACCCAAATATAGATCCAGTTGGTTCATGTGTAGGTCAAAAAGGAATTCGTATACAAAATATTATAAATGAATTAAGTGGAGAAAAAATAGATGTAATTGAATGGAATGAAGATCCATCAATTTATATTTCTTCTGCATTATTACCAGCTCAAGTAATGGCTGTAGATATTAAAGATGAAGAACATTTTGCACAAGTTATAGTACCTGATGATCAATTATCTTTAGCAATAGGAAAAGCAGGACAAAATGCTAGATTAGCAGCAAGATTAACAGGATGGAAAATAGATATAAAAAGCGAAAGCCAATTTAGAGAGATGATAGAAAAAATGCAAAATGAAACTGAAGAAACAGTTGAAGAAAAAGAAGAAGATAAATCAATAGAAGAATAAAGATATAATACTATAAATAAAATAAAAAAGGATGTGAGTCATTTGAAAAATGAACCAAAACGTACTTGCATTGGTTGCAATCAAATAAAATTGAAAAAAGAGCTTATTAGAATAGTAAAAGATAAACAAGGAAATATAAATGTAGACAAAACTGGAAAGGCAAATGGTAGAGGAGCATATATTTGTGATAATAAAGAATGTTTGGAAAAATTAAAAAAATCAAAAAGGTTAGAAAAAACTTTTGAAATGAGTATAGATGAAAAATTATATGAAGAATTAGAAAGCGTGCTAAAATAAGCACTTAAGAGGTGAAAAAATAATTGATAGATAATAAAGTATATGGTCTATTAGGTTTAGCGAGAAGAGCGGGAAAGATAAGTTTTGGAACCGAAAGTTCAATAGAAACTATTCAAAAAGGAAAAGCAAAACTAGTAATTGTAACTACTGATAGTAGCGATAGAACCAAAAATAACTTTGAAGAATTATCTAAAAAGTTTAATGTTGAATTTAGAATATTTGGTACAATAGAAAATTTAAGTAAAAGTATAGGTCAAAATAATAAAGCAGTAATAGTTATAAAAGATAAAAATTTTTCAAATGAGATCGTAAAAAAAATTGATGGGGGTGAAGTTATTGGGTAAGATAAAGATACATGAAATAGCAAAAGAAATAGGCTTAACCAGTAAAGAAATTATCGAAAAAGCAAACGAATTAGGAATAGAAGCAAAATCACATATGAGTGGTGTTGATGAGAAAGAAGCAGAAAAAATAAAAAAAGCATTTTCTAAAAATTCAAAATCGGAAGAAAATAAAAAAGCAGTAGAAAAATCTGCACCTGTAATAATAAGAAGAGAAGTAATTATTTCTGATGAAGAAGATAAAAAGCAAGAAAAAGAAACAAAACAAAAAGAGCAAAAAAGTAAACAAGTAGGCTTTGTAGAAAGAAATAAAAATGCAGATTATAATATTGTATATAGAAATAAACCAACAAAACCAATGACAGTCAGTGAATTATTTGGAATTGGAAAAAAAGAAGAGCCTAAAAAAGAAGAAAAGCAAGAAATAAAGAAAGAGGAACCAGTAAAGAAACAAGAAACTATGGTAAAAACAGAAATAAAACAAACAGAAACAAAAGAGCAAAATAAAAATTTTGAAAATCGTCGTTATCAAAATAATAATTACGAAAATAGAAATCATAATCAAGGTAATTATCAAAATAGAGAAAATAATTATAGAAATAATCAAAATCAATCAAATGGTAGAAATAATTATCAAGGAAATAGACAAAATAATAATGGATTCCAAAATCGCGATAATAGATTTAGAAATAATAATAATAATCAAAATAGAGGAAATAATAATGGTAATAACTTTAATAGAAACAGAAGACCTTTAGATGAAAAAGGAATAGACAAAAATATTAAAGATATTATGGCAGCAGACATTGTTGAAAAAGAAAATCAAAGAGACTTTACAAGTAAAGCAATAGATAAAGCAAAGTTTGAAAGAAAAGAAGAAAAATCTCAAAAATCAAATAAAAATAAAAAAGGCTCAAGATTTACTGAAGAGTTTGATGGTGGAAAATTAAAAGATTTAAAACAAGTGGATAGACTATCAAACATGTTTGATGATCAAGACGGAGGAATGTTAGATTATTATGATTTAACAACTGCTAGAGGAAAAAGAAACAAGAAAAAAACAAATAATAAACAAGCAGAAGATAGAACACAAAAAATATTTAAACTAACAGAAATAACTATACCTGAATCTATAACAGTAAAAGATTTAGCTGCGGAACTTAAAAAGACATCAGCAGAAGTAATAAAAAAATTATTTGGATTTGGAATAATGGCAACAATTAATAATGATTTAGACTTTGATACAGCTTATTTAGTTGCACAAGAATTTGGAGTAAATGCAATTAAGAAAGAAGAAGTAAAAGAAGAAGATATATTATTTGATGAGTCAGAAGATAAAGAAGAAGAATTAATAACAAGACCACCAGTAGTAGTTGTTATGGGACACGTAGACCATGGAAAAACATCACTTCTAGATGCTATACGTCAAACAAATGTAATAGAAGGTGAAGCTGGAGGTATTACTCAAGCAATTGGTGCATACATGGTAAATATAAATGGAAGAGATATTACTTTCCTAGATACACCAGGACATGAAGCATTTACAAGTATGCGTGCTAGAGGTGCACAAATTACAGATATAGCAATATTAGTAGTTGCTGCAAATGATGGTGTTATGCCTCAAACAATTGAAGCTATTAACCATGCTAAAGCAGCAGGAATTCCAATTATAGTTGCTGTAAATAAAATAGATTTACCTGAGGCAAATGTAGATAAAGTAAAACAAGAATTAATGAAATATGAATTAGTACCAGAAGAATGGGGAGGAGATACAATCTACGTACCTATTTCAGCAAAAAAACACATAAACATTGATGAATTGCTAGAAATGGTATTATTACAAGCAGATGTATTAGAGTTAAAAGCAAATCCTAAGAAACAAGCAAAAGGTGCAGTTATAGAAGCTCGTCTAGATAAAACAAAAGGACCAATTGCTTCGATGTTAGTACAAAGAGGAACATTAGATGTAGGAGATACAATAGTTGTAGGTTCTTCAATAGGTAGAATACGTGCAATGAAAAATGATAAAGGTCAAAGAGTAAAAAAAGCCGGACCATCAACACCAGTTGAAATAATGGGATTAACAGAAGTTCCAGAATCTGGAGAAGTATTCTACGAAGTAAAAGACGAGAAAATGGCAAAACACTTAATAGAAAGAAGAAAACGTGCACAAAGAGAAAAATCAATAAACAATATGACAAAAGTTACATTAGATAATTTATTTAGCCAAATGGAACAAGGAAATTTAAAACAATTAAATATAATTGTAAAAGCAGATGTACAAGGATCAGCAGAAGCGTTAAAACAATCATTAGAAAAATTATCTGATGATGAAGTAAAAGTGCGTGTAGTTCATAGTGCAGCAGGAGCAGTTACAGAATCAGACGTAACACTTGCAAAAGTAGCTAATGCAATAATAATAGCATTTAATGTAAGACCAGTTACAACAGCAAAACAAGTAGCTGAAAAAGAAGAAGTTGAAATCAAACAATATTCTGTTATATACCAAGCAATAGATGATGTTAAAGCTGCAATGAAAGGAATGCTTGACCCAATTTATGAAGAAAAAGTTATTGGTAATGTTGAAGTAAGACAAGTATTTAAAGTTTCAAATGTAGGAACAATAGCTGGAGCATATGTATTAGAAGGAAAAATTGAAAGAAATGCAGGAGTAAGAGTATTACGTGAAAACGTTGTTATACATGAAGGAAAACTTGTATCACTAAAACGTTTTAAAGATGACGTAAAAGAAGTTGCAAAAGGATATGAATGTGGTATGCAAATAGAAAACTATAATGACTTAAAAGAAGGAGACATTATAGAAGTATACGTTATGGAAGAAGTTAAAAGATAAATGTATTGCATTGAAGGGAGGTATTTATAAATGCCTAAAAATGAAACAAGATTAAATCGTATAAATGAAGAATTAAAAAAAGAAATAACACAAATTATTTCTTATGAATTAAAAAATCCAGAGGCAACAGGAATGATGACAGTTACTAGAGCTAAAATTACACCAGATTTTAAATATGCAAAAATATATGTAAGCGTATTAAATGCAAAAAATACAGATCAAACAATAGAAGCTTTACAAAAGTCATCAGGGTTTATTCGTTCACAAATAGCTAAAAGAATAAATTTGAGAATAACACCAGAACTAATATTTGAAAAAGATGATTCATTAGAATATGGAGCAAAAATAGATTCAATTTTAAAAGATTTAAAAAAATAGAGTCAAAAAGCTCTTTAAAGACACAAGAAATGTTATATATAAAAGGAGTGAAAAAATGACATTAGATAATATATTAGAAGAAATAAAAAAAGCAAAGTCAATTGTTATTCTAACTCATGAAAATCCTGATGGAGATGCTGTTGGAAGTAGTTTAGCAATGTATGAAGCATTAAAATTATTAGGAAAAGAAAAAGTAGATGTAATAATACCTCAATATCCAAGAACATATAGATTTTTACCAAACGTAGACATAGTAAAAACACAAGGTGATAGTAGTCCTTATGATTTAGCAATAGCAGTAGATAGTGCTACAATAAAAATGTTGAATGGATGGGCAAATTACTTTGAAAATGCAAAATTGAAAATTGTAATAGACCATCACGGTACAAATACCATGTATGGAGACTTAAACTACGTAAATCCAGATGCACCAGCTTGTACACAAATTTTAATTACAATATTTGAATACTTTGGAATAGAAATTAATAAAAATATAGGTGAGTGCATATTAACAGGAATAATTACAGATACAGGAGGATTCCAATATCAATCTACAACACCAGAAACATTTGAATTTGCAGCGGGTCTTTTAAAATCTGGAATAAATGTTTCTCAAATTTATAAAAAAGCTATGAATACAAAAACAAGAGCTAATTTTGAATTAAGAAAAAGAGCAATAGATAGAATGGAATTCTTAGAAGATGGAAAAGTTTCTTTTACATACATAACTCAAAAAGACATAGAAGAAACACAAGCAACATTAGATGACCATGAAGGAATTGTAGATGAAGGTAGATGCATAGAAGGCGTTGAAGTATCTGTGTTTTTAAGAGAAACAAATAAAGGATTTAAAGCTTCACTTCGTTCAAATGAATATGTAAATGTTTCAGACGTTTGCCTAATGTTTGGCGGCGGAGGACATATTCATGCGGCTGGATGTACTATTTCACAAAGTTTAGAACAAGTTAAAGAAAAAATATTAAATCAAGTAAAAATGCATTTATAAACTATTGGGGACGGGGCATTTTAGTTTAAGCCTTGCTAAACTAAAATGCCCCGTCCCTAATAGTTTACTTGAATATTAAGAAGGTGAAAGAATGCAAGATATAAATGGAATTATAGTTATAAATAAACCAAAGGAATATACTTCACATGATGTTGTGGCAAAAGTAAAAAAAATATTAAATATAAAAAAAGTAGGACATACAGGAACGTTAGATCCAAATGCAACAGGAGTTTTACCATTACTTTTGAATACAGGAACAAAACTTTCTAAGTATTTAATTGAACATGACAAAGAATATGAAGTAACGTTAGAGCTAGGAATAAAAACAGACACTGCAGATATAGAGGGAAATGTAATAAAAAAAGAAGAGGTAAATTGGAAAAAACTTAATGATATAGAAGAAACTTTAAATACATTTCTAGGAGAGCAAACTCAAATTCCACCAATATATTCTGCAATAAAAGTAAACGGAAAAAAATTGTATGAATATGCAAGAAGTGGGCAGAATATAAATATAGAACCTAGAAATATACAAATATACGAAATAGAATTACAAAAAATAGATAAACAAAAAAATGAAATAAATTTTAGAGTTCATTGTTCAAAAGGAACATATATAAGAAGTCTTTGTGAAGATATAGCTCAAAAGCTGGGAACAATAGGATATATGAAAGAGCTAACAAGAACAAAAGTTGGAAATTTTACAATAAACGAAGCTGTAAAAATAGAAGAAATTGAAAACAATAAAGAACAAATTATAAAAGAAAAATTAATTTCTATAGAAAAATTTTTCGAAAGCAAACAAAGCATAAAATTAAATAAAAAACAATTGGATAAATTTCTAAATGGAGTAAAAATAAGAATAGACAAACAAGAAAATATATGCAGAATATATAATGAAAATAATGAATTTATAGGTATTGGAACAATAGAGAAAAATTTTTTAAAAAGAGATATAATTTTATAAAAAAGTAAGAATAATAATTAAAAAATTAGAAAAACAAAGATTGAGTGAAGAAAAATTAAAATTAATAACAAAAAAAGAGTTGAAATAAAAAAACAAGTATGATAATATAAAAATACAAAATAAATAAGATTTTAATTTTCCCTGCGTGGTGCGTGTAGACTGAAATTTTATTACCAACAAATTAATAAAAGGGAGTCTGCCTTTGATGGTGGCGTGTATGCTTATCTTTTTATAAGAATAAGAAACCCATAAGCCTTCAACAAGACACCCACCTGTGAAAACAGGTATAAAAATTTCTTTTCGATATACGGCTAAGGTGGGGATAAAAAAATATAATAAATATACGAGTAGTAAAGAAAATAGCCAAGTTGCTATTTTCTTTATTTTGTAGTAAAATCATAAAAAAGTTAAGGAATGAGAGAAAATGAAAATAAAAGAATTGATAGAATATGGAAAGAATACTTTAAATAAAAACGAAGTACAAGATAGTAGCATAATATCAAGAATACTTGCAGAATATATACTAAATTTTAATAGACAAGAAATAATTGCAAACCTTGATAAAGAAGTAAAAGAAGAGCAAAGAGTTAGATATTATTTAGCTTTAATAGAAATAATACAAGGAATGCCTATACAATATATAACCAATAAACAAGAATTTATGAAACTTGACTTTTATGTAGATGAGAATGTATTAATTCCTCAACCAGATACAGAAATATTAGTAGAAAAAGCAATTGAAGAAGCTAAAAAAATAGAAAACGTAGAAATATTAGACATGTGTACAGGAAGCGGGTGCATAGGAATATCTATTGCAAAGAACATAGAAAATGCAAAAGTAACATTAGTAGATATTAGTGAAAATGTAATAGAAATAGCAAAGAAGAATGCTTTACGAAACAAAGTAGAAAGTCAATTAACATTTATACAATCAAATATGTTTGAAAAGGTAGAAAAAAAATTTGATATAATAGTTTCAAATCCGCCATATATAAAAACAGATGTAATACCCAAATTAGATAAACAAGTACAAAATGAACCACATATAGCATTAGATGGTGGAAAGGATGGATTAAAATTTTATAAAATAATAATAGAAGAAGCAAAAAAATACTTGAAGGAAAATGGAAAATTAATCCTAGAAATAGGATATGACCAAAAAGAAGAAGTAGAAAATTTAATAAAACAAAGCGGACAATATAAGAAAATAGAAGTTATAAAAGATCTATCACAAAACGATAGAGTGATAATAGGAAAATAGAAAGGAGAAAAAATGTCTTTTTCATCTGAATTAAAAGAAAATTTAAGTAAAATACCAAATTTAAAAAATAAAGAGTTAGTTAAATTTGAATTAATTGGTTATTTAATTAGTAATAATACTACTTGCGATAAAAAAAATATATATTACACAACAGTAAATGAGTATAATATAAATCGATTTAGTAAACTACTTTCAAACATGGAAATTTCAAATTTTAAAATAGACATAAAGGGTAAAAACTATGTAATAACATTACCAAAAACAAATAGTATAAATGAGATAAAATATAGTGTAAATGATATTGAAATTTCTTCTGCATTTGAAGAACAAATACAAAACTTGAACAAAATAAAAGAACAAGAAGAAATGGCTATAAAAGCATTAACAAGAGGAATATTTTTAGGAAGCGGAAGTGTTAATAATCCAGAAAAGAAATATCATTTGGAGATAATATTAAGTAGTAAAAAAAATGCTAATATAATAAAAAATTTGTTATTAAAAATGCAAATTAAATTTAAGGAATTAGAAAGAAAAAATGGATATTCTTTGTACATAAAGGAAGGAGAAGAAATATCCAAGTTTTTAGCATTCATTGGAGCAAATAGCAGTGTACTTAAATTTGAAGAAATAAGAGTTATAAGAGATATGAAAAACAACGTCAATAGAAAAGTAAACTGCGAAACTGCTAATTTAAACAAAACAATAAATGCTGCGGTAAAGCAAATAGACGCAATAAAGAAAATAAAAGCAAGAGGAAATTTTGAAAATCTATCAGAAAATTTAAGAGAAATAGCAAATTTAAGATTAGAAAATCCAGATGCATCATTAGTAGAATTAGGGCAAATGTTAAAAAATCCAATAGGAAAATCGGGAGTAAATCACAGGTTAAACCAATTAATAGAATTATCTAAAAATTAAAAATGTGGCAATAGTGGCAATAGGGCCAGCCAACTTTACCTCAAAGATTAATATATGCACCTTGTTATTAAATAAAAAAGGAGAATAAATGAAAGAGTTAGGAATTTATGTACATATTCCATTTTGCAAGCAAAAATGCTATTACTGTGATTTTATTTCATATGCAAATAAAGAAGAAAAAACAAAAGAATATGTAAAATGCATTCAAAAAGAGATAGAAATAGAATCAAAAAAATATAGTAAAGATGAATATGAAATTACAACTATATATTTAGGAGGAGGAACACCTTCTTACATAAGTGCATTATACATAGAAAATATAATAAATGTAATAAAATTAAATTATAATGTAAAAGATAATGCAGAAATTACAATAGAAATAAACCCAGGAACAGTAAATGAAGAAAAAATATTAATTTATGAAAAGATTGGAATAAATAGAGTAAGTATAGGACTTCAAACAACAAATGATAAATTACTAAAACAAATAGGAAGAATACATACATATGAAGAATTTTTGAATTGCTATAAATTAGTGAGTAAATCCAAAATAGATAATATAAATGTAGATTTAATGTTAGCACTTCCTAATCAGACTATTGAAGACTTAGAAGAAAGTTTACAAAAAGTTATAAATTTAAAACCAAATCATATATCTTTATATTCACTAATATTAGAAGAAGGTACTAAATTAGAAAAAATGGTAAGTGAAAATATAGTAAAATTGCCAGAAGAAGATATGGAAAGAGAAATGTATTGGAAAACAAAAAGAATATTAGAAAAAAATGGTTATAACCATTATGAAATATCTAATTTTGCTAAAGAAGGATATAAATCTAAACATAATATGAATTGCTGGAGTCAAAAAGAATATTTAGGCTTCGGAGTAGCTGCACATTCATATGTGAATAGAAAAAGATATTGTAATATTAATAATATTGAAGAATATGTTAGCAATATAAAAAAAGGTAAAATAGAAAATAATAGAACAGTATGTGAAATTCAAAATAAAATAGATGAACAAAAAGAGTTTATGATGTTAGGTTTAAGAAAAATTGATGGAATAGATATACAGGAATTTAAAAATAAATTTGTAGAAAATCCAATATATGTTTTTCATAAAGAATTGGAAAAATTAGTTAATGAAGACTTAGTAGAAATAGACTTAGATAAAATAAAATTAACAAATAAAGGATTAGATTTTGCTAATTTAGTATGGGAGAAATTTGTTTAATATTACATAAGTATTACAAAAAAATTAATATTTAGTTACAATTACTAAAATAACTTGATATGTAAAAAATTATATAATAAAATAAATTAAGATAAAATAAGGGGGAAAAATGTTGAATGAAAAATAAATTTTTAAAGATATCTCTTAGTATTGTAGCAATATTAATAATGTTTGGAACAACCAATTATGCTACAGCAGATGTAAAAATAGAAAAAGAAAAATCAGAAGTATATGAAAAATGGCAAGCTTTATCAAAAGAAGAAAAAGAAAAATATATAGAGCCATTGCCAACTACATTAAATATAAATGATTCTGTAAAAATGTCTGTATTTAATAAATTCTCTAGAGGCGTTGGAGGAACAAATACAGAATCAAAATATGTATTAGATCTTGATAAATTGATAATAAAAAATCAAAAAAGTACCAATGAATGTTGGGCTTTTGCAACAACTTCTATGATAGAAACAAATGTTGAAAAAACAAGAAATAAACAAATAGAATTATCACCAAGACACATAGATTATGCTACATCTAAAACTTTTTTAGATGGAACAAATAAAAAAGGATATAACAGAGAAGTAGGTTTTGGAAACTTTGCTATAGCTTTAGGTTATTGTACAAGTGGAAGTGGACCTGTCTTAGAAACTGATATGCCTTTTGAAGATAATGAAAACAAAGTAAATTTGAGCCAAATTGATAAGAAACCTGTATTAAAAGTAGAAAATTATGTAAGATTTGCAGATATATTAAAAAGATATGATGCGAATGGAAATATGACATACACAAATGGTGGAACAAATGAATATACAGAATCTCAAGTTTTAGGAGTACGTAACTTAATTAAAGAACATATAAAAAATTATGGAGCAGTAGGCGCATTTACTTGCCTTGGAGGAGAAGATATAACTAAAAATTTAAATATAGATAAAGTAAATAACGGCGAATCTCAAGCTATATCTTATTATAATAACGATAGCAACAAAATATATGATCATGCAATAACTATAATAGGTTGGGATGATAATTATTCTAAAGAAAACTTTAATGATAATTGCAAACCTAAAAATGATGGAGCATATGCAGTTTTAAATTCAAGTGGTGGAACTAAGAATGTTTTATCGTTAATGATGGTATCTTACGAAGACGTATATATTGAATATGCAAATTATGGAATAATATCAACAACAGATATAGACTATAATAATATATATCAATATGATGAATATGGCTATAATGTACCATTGCCATTAACAAATTCACAAACAGACCAAAAAGTTGGAAGTGGATATATTGCAAATGTGTTTTCTAGAAATGCATCAGATAAAGATGAATATTTAAATGAAGTATCAATATATGTTGCAACAACTTCAAATGTAGATATATATGTTAATGCAGAAAATGATGATAAAACTAAAATAACAAAAGTTGCATCAGCTGGAATATTAGAACCAGGATATCATACAATTAAGCTTGCAACACCTTTAAAATTAACTGGAAGTAAATTCGTAGTAGCTGCAAAATTAACAGCAGATGAAGTAAATATTCCAACAGAAACCAATTTATTAAGTATTAACGGAACATCAACATTTTGGGATAATGTTACAAGCCAAGCTGGGCAAAGCTTTATATCATTAGATGGAGAAAATTGGACAGATATTAACAATAATGTAAAAGATTCAAATGTATGTTTAAAAGCATTTACTACATATCAAGAAAAAGAAGATGTAGCTGTAACAGGAATAACTTTAGACAAAAGCAAACTAGAAATGAAAAAGGGAGAATCATTAAACTTAGTTGCAACAATAACTCCAAGTACAGCAACAAATAAAAATGTAACATGGACAAGTAGTAATGAAAAAGTAGCAACAGTAAGTAAAGAAGGTATAATAACAGCTATTGAGGAAGGAACAACAACAATAACAGTAACTACAGAAGATGGAAATAAAGTGGCAAAATGTGAAGTAACAGTAAGCACAAAAACAAATAATGATGATGATATATACTATGACAAAAATGATACAAACAAAGATACAACAATAGCAACTGGAACAATTCCACAGACAGGTGTAAAATTAACAATAATTACAATAATTGCAGTAATGGTAGGAACAACATTGTTTGTATTTATAAAAGTTAGAAGAATGAAAGATATAAAATAAAGTTCACAAAATTTTTACAAAAAAATTAGCACTTGGTATTGACAAGTGCTAATTTTGGGTATAATATATGTAATGTTAGCAGTCGAAATATATAAGTGCTAATAAGACATTAGTATTAAATAAAAAGTCACAAGATTGTAGGTGATAAATTGGACGAAAGAAAGAAAAAAATATTACAAGCCGTAATAGATGAATATGTAAATACTGCAGAGCCAGTTAGTTCAGCAGCACTTGTAGAAAAATATGGATTAAATTATAGCAGTGCAACAGTAAGAAATGAGCTTGCAGAACTAGAAAAAAAAGGTTACTTAGACAAAACTCATACATCATCAGGACGTATCCCATCAGAAAAAGGATACCGTTTCTATGTAGACGAATTAATAAAAGAAGATGATATTTCTTTAGAAGAAATGAAATATATTCAGTCAAAGTTATCTACAAAAGTAAATGAAATTGAAGATTTAGCTAAAATAGCAACATCAACACTTTCAGAAATTACACATTATACAACTGTTGCAATTGGACCAAAAGTAGAAACACAAATAATAGAAGAAATAAAATTTGTTTTACTTGGAACTAGAATGCTTATGGTAGTAATAGTAACAGATAGTGGGTTAGTAAAAGAAACAATTATTAAATATGATGAAGATATTACACAAAGTCAAATAGAAACACTAAATAATTTATTTAACTCTAAACTAAAAGGAAAACCACTTTCTAAAATAGATAAACCTATGGAAGAATATATTTTATCTGAAATCAACTATAGCATAGATGTTATAAAGCCAATAATAGATCAAATAAACAAAATAGTTGATGAAGCAGAGACAATATATCTAGAAGGTGCAAATAAAGCATTTGATTTACCAGAGTTCAAAAGCCTAGAACTTGCTAAAAATTTTGTAAATGTTTTAGATGAAAAAGAGTTAATGTTAGATATATTAGATTCAGGAATGGCAAAAGATATAAATGTATACATTGGAGATGAAAATGATAAAGAAGAATTAAAAGACTTTAGTGTTGTTACATTTAAACATTCTATAGGAGACAAAGAATTAGGAACAATTGGAATTATAGGACCTAAAAGAATGAATTATTCTAAAGTAATTTCTGTAATGAAATATATAAGCAAAAAGATAAGTGAACAAAAGACAGACGATGAAAAAAATAATTAAAATTTGAAAGGAGACACAATGGAAGAAAATAAGAAAGAAAAAGAAGAAATTAAAGAAGAAAAAAATACAGTTGAAGAGAAAGATGAACAAACAAAATTAAAAGATACAATACTTATGCAAAAAGAAAAATTAGATGAACAAGAAGACAGACTAAAAAGATTAATGGCAGAATTTGATAACTTCAAAAAAAGAAGTTCAAAAGAAAGAGAAGGACTATACAATTCTTTAGTAGCTGACATATTCTCATCTTTATTACCAGTTATAGATAACTTGGAAAAAGCAGTAGAAGCAAAAACAGAAGATGAAGCATATAAACAAGGAGTTGAACTAGTACTTAAACAATTTAAAGATGTTTTATCAGCAAATGGAGTAGAAGAAATTGAAACAGTAGGTCAAGTATTTGATCCAGAATTACACGAAGCAGTAGCAAGTGTAACAGATGAAACTCTTGGAGAAAAAGTTATAAAGGAAGAATACAGAAAAGGATACAAAATAGGATCTAAGGTTATACGTCATTCTATGGTTGTAGTAGCAAATTAAAAAATTTATGAAAAGCTTCGTCTTGTGTCGTTAAATCCAACATTAATAATCCTCGACGTACAAAAAGTACGCCTCCGGTTATTAAGTATGGATTTGCCTAACAATACTTGCTTTTGATAAATTTAAGAAATATAAAAAGCACTTTGTAACTTTTAAAATATTAAAATATTAAATTAGTTATTAATTTTAAGATGGACGTATAAAAAAATACGGAAATCTTATGAAACCAACCAATAGAAGGTTTCAAATTATATAAAAATATAAAAAAATAAAAGAACAGATAAGGAATGTCTCAAGTGCTCCGATTTTGGAACAAAAAGGACCGTCCCTAATGTTCAAAGAAAGGAAGTAAATATATTATGGGAAAAATTATAGGAATCGATTTAGGAACAACAAATAGTTGTGTATCAGTTATGGAAGGTGGAGAACCAGTTGTAATACCAAACGCAGAAGGTAACAGAACAACTCCATCTGTAGTAGCATTTTCAAACAATGGAGAAAGATTAGTAGGTCAAATTGCAAAACGTCAAGCAGTTACAAACCCAGACCATACAATCATTTCAATTAAAAGAAAAATGGGAACAAACGAAAAAGTAAATATTGATGGAGATAGCTTTTCTCCACAAGAAATATCTGCAATGATATTACAAAAATTAAAAACAGATGCAGAAAATTATTTAGGACAAAAAGTAACACAAGCTGTTATCACAGTTCCAGCATACTTCAGTGATAGTCAAAGACAAGCAACTAAAGATGCAGGTAAAATAGCAGGACTTGAAGTATTAAGAATTATAAATGAACCAACAGCAGCAGCTTTAGCATTTGGTATGGATAAAGAAGATCAAGACCAAAAAATTATGATTTATGACTTAGGTGGAGGAACATTCGATGTTTCTATTCTAGATATTGGTGATGGTGTATTTGAAGTTTTAGCTACAAATGGTAACACTCATTTAGGTGGAGATGACTTTGACCAAAGAATTATAGATTACTTAGTGTCAGAATTCAAAAAATCAAATGGAATAGATTTAGCATCAGACAAAATGGCAATGCAACGTCTAAAAGAAGCTGCAGAAAAAGCTAAAATAGAATTATCAGGAATGCAACAAACACAAATTAACTTACCATTTATTACAGCAGATGCAACAGGACCAAAACACTTAGATATTACATTATCTAGAGCTAAATTTGAAGAATTAATTTCAGACTTAGTAGATGCAACAAGAATACCAGTAGAGCAAGCTATGAAAGATGCTGGAGTAACTTCAGCAGATATCCACAAAGTATTATTAGTTGGTGGTTCAACTCGTGTACCATGTGTACAAGAAATGGTTAAGAAAATAACAGGAAAAGAACCAGATAAAGGAATAAACCCAGATGAATGCGTTGCAATTGGTGCAGCAATTCAAGGTGGTGTATTATCAGGAGATGTTAAAGACTTAGTATTATTAGATGTAACACCATTATCATTAGGTATTGAAACTTATGGTGGAGTATTTACAAAATTAATTGAAAGAAATACAACAATACCAACTAAAAAATCACAAATATTCTCAACAGCAGCAGATGGTCAAACATCAGTAGAAGTACACGTATTACAAGGTGAACGTGAAATGGCTGCATACAACAAAACATTAGGAAGATTCCAATTAACAGGAATTCCAGCAGCACCACGTGGAGTACCACAAATAGAAGTAACATTTGATATAGACGCAAACGGTATAGTTCACGTATCTGCAAAAGACATGGCAACAGGAAATGAACAAAACGTATCAATTACAGCATCTACAAACTTAACAGATGAAGATATAGATAAAGCTGTTAAAGATGCAGAAGCACATGCTGAAGAAGACAAGAAAAAGAAAGAAGAAATAGAAGTAAGAAATAATGCAGAAAGCTTAGTATATAATTCAGAAAAAACTTTAAATGAATTAGGAGATAAAGTAAGTGCAGAAGAAAAAGCTAAAGTTGAAGAAGAAATAGCTAATGTTAAAAAAGCATTAGAAGGAACAGACACAGAAAATATCAAACAAGCAACAGAAAAATTAACAACAGCATTTTATGCAATATCTGAAAAATTATATTCACAAGCACAACAAGCTCAAGCAAATGGAGCAAACGCTGGTGCAGATACAAATGCAGCAGGACCAAACGTAGACCAAAACGGAAACGTATATGATGCAGACTACAAAGTAGAAGACAACGGAGAAAATAAATAATAATTAATTATTACCCCAAAAGGGCCAGGTACTTTTGGGGTAATTGTAATATAAATAAAAAACTTTAACCTAAATTAACCTGGTGTTTTTGGGGTTAGGAGGAAGAGATGGCAACAAAAAGAGATTACTATGAAGTATTAGGTGTAAATAAAAATGCCACAGATGAAGAATTAAAAAAAGCATATAGAAAGCTTGCTAAAAAATATCATCCAGATGCCAATCCAGACAATAAAAAAGAGGCAGAAGAGAAATTTAAAGAAGTAAATGAAGCGTATGAAAACTTATCAGATCCTCAAAAAAGAAAAATGTATGATCAATTTGGTTTTGATGGACCACAAGGATTTGGCGGAGGTTCTGGAGCAGGAGGTCCTTTCGGAGGAGGATATTATTCATATAGTTCTTCAGGATTTGACGACTTTGGAGATTTAGGAGATATATTCTCATCATTCTTCGGAGGAGGATTTGGAGGAGGAAGAAACTCTAGAACAAATCATGGACCAACAAAAGGAGCAGACCTAAAAGCCAGCATAGATATTACATTTGAAGAAGCATATTCAGGAGTAGAAAAAGAAATAGTATTGAGTAGAAATGAAACGTGTACGACATGTCATGGAAGTGGAGCAAAACCAGGAACACATCCGGAAACATGTAGTATGTGCCATGGTACAGGTACTATAAAACAAGTGCAAAATACAATTTTAGGTCAAATGCAAACACAAAGACCATGCACAAATTGCCATGGAACGGGTACTGTAATAAAAGAACCATGTGAAAATTGTAAAGGAAAAGGAAAAGTTAGAAAGCAAGCTAGAATTAAAATAAAAATTCCAGCTGGAATAGATGATAACCAAACAATAGTGTTAAGAAATGAAGGAGAGCCTGGTGAAAAAGGTGGAGCAAAAGGAGATTTATACATAGTAGTAAGATTGAGAAAACATAGTATTTTCACAAGACAAGGTGATAAAGTATTATGCGATATACCAATAACATTCACACAAGCTACACTAGGAGCAGAACTTCAAATTCCTATGGTAGATGGAACAAAAGAAACATATAAAATACCAGAAGGAACACAAACAGGAACAAAATTTGTTATAAGAAATAAAGGTTTTAAATCAGTAAATGGAAATTATCAAGGAGATTTTGTATTCACTGTACAAGTACAAGTTCCAAAACGTTTAAGTAAAGAACAAAGAGAACTGTTAGTAGAACTTGCAAAAACAATGAATGAACAACCTCCAATAAAGAAAAAAGGAATATTTGGATAAAGGACATTTGGAGATAGGTCGTTTTATGTAAAGGACAAAAATGACCCGTCCCCAAATGTCCTTTAAAAAAATTGATGGTTGCATTAACTAGAAAATGTGATATAATTACAAAAAATGATGAGGAAGAATATAATAATGCAAAAGTTTTTTGTAAATGATAATCAAATAATAGAAGAAAAAGCAATAATAACAGGAGAAGATGTTAGGCATATTTCAAATGTTCTTAGAATGAAAGTTGGAGAAGAATTACAAATAGGAAATAAACAAAAAGTAGAAAGTTATATTGCTGAAATAGAAAGAATAGAAAAAGATAAGGTAATTGCAAAATTAATAGAAAAATGCTCAATAAATAATGAACCAAATGTAGATATTGACTTATATCAAGGACTGCCAAAAGCAGATAAAATGGAATGGATAATTCAAAAAACAACAGAAGTAGGAGTAAACAAGATTATTCCGGTAGAAATGACAAGATGTATTGTAAAATTAGATGAAAAAGATGCAATAAAAAAGATTACTAGATGGCAAAAAGTAGCTGAGGGAGCTGCTAAACAAAGTAAAAGAGATAAAATACCTGTAATAGAAAATAAAATACAATTACCAGAATTAAAAGAAAAAATAAAAGAATATGATGCTTTTTTTATAGCATATGAAGAGGAAGAGAAAAACAAATTAAAAGAAGAATTAAAAAAAATAGAAAATAAAGAATTTTATAAAATAGCTGTGTTAATCGGTCCAGAAGGCGGATTAGAAAAAAATGAAGTTAATGATTTGAAAAAAGATGGAGCAAAAGTAGTAACTCTAGGTAAAAGAATATTAAGAACAGAAACAGCACCAATAGTTATAGTAAGTAATATATTGTATGAATTAGAAAAGTAATAGGAGGAAAGAAAATGGCAAAAGAATTAGAAGAAAAAGAAGAAAAGAAGAAAACAAAAACAAGTGGGACTAAAAAAACTACAACCCAAAAGAAAAAAACAGAAACAAAAAAAGTAAACGAAAATACTACAGAAAAGAAAAGAAGAGGCAGACCTCCTAAGAAAAAAGAAGAAAAAGAAACAAAGGAATCTTCTAGAATTGAAGATTTAACAGAACTTATGGAAAAAGTAGAAAAAGAAACAAAAAATCAAAAAAGCAAAAGAAAATCTAAAAAAGAAGTAGAAGAGATTGAAGACAACAGTAAAACAGAAAATATTAAAAATGAAGTAAAAGATTTAACAGTAAAAAAGAACAAAGAAAAAATGATGATAAATCCTGCAAAAATGGAAAAAATTGAAGAAGAAATAAAAAAACAAACAACAATATCAGATGAAAGAAAAAATAAAATAAATAAAAGCATTTTTCATAACATAGCAATTGCAAATGTTATAATGTTATACTTTATATTCATAGTATTAGGATATCAAACAATAACACCAGATAAATTTGTTATAGATTTACAAGTATTTAGTGTTATAACAATGGGAATATCTATTATAGTTTTTGAAAAAGCTTATAAAAAAGATAGCACAGAATATGCAATACATGGAATAGAATCACTATTTCTATCTATTGTAACTTTAATATCAATATATGTATTTTCAAAATATCGTGAAAAATTTGCAGATATAATGATAATTGTTTGTTACTTATTTGCTATATACTATGTAGCTAAATCAATAATTATTTATTTGAAAATGAAAACAAAAGCATTGGAAAGAACAAGTGATATCCGCAAAATTGTAAAAAAATAGGAGATAATTTAATATGAAAAGTATGACAGGTTTCGGAAGACCAAAATCAGAAAAAAATGATAGAATATATAACGTAGAAATAAAATCGGTTAATCATAAATATAATGATATAACAATAAAACTTCCTAAAAGTTTAAGCTATATGGAAGAAAAAATAAAAAAACAAATTAGCTCTAAAATGGCAAGAGGAAAAGTTGATGTATATATAACTTTAGAAAATTATAGTAATAAAGGAAAAGAAATTGTAATAAATGAAGAATTAGCAAAAGATTATATAGAAGCATTAAAAAAAATAGCAAATCAAAATGAATTAAATTTAAATATTCCTATAACAGAAATAACAAAGTTGCCAGATGTTTTAACATTAAAAGAAACATCAGATGAAGAAGAAATAATAGGACAAGAACTACAAGAATGTGTAAATGAAGCAATTAATAATTTTGTTTTAATGAGAGAAAAAGAAGGAAACAAAATAAAAGAAGACTTAAATGAAAGAATAGACAAAGTAAAAGTCAATGTTGAAAAGATTTCTACATTTTCTACTGGACTTGTGGAAGAATATGTAGTAAAATTAGAAGAGAGAGTAAAAGAAATATTAAAAACAGATATTGTAGATAAATCTCGACTTGCTATGGAAGTTGTATTATATGCAGATAAATGTTCAGTAGAAGAAGAAATAACAAGACTAAGAAGTCATATTATACAATTTAAAAATATGCTAGAAGAAACAAAACCAATAGGAAAGAAAATAGACTTTTTAATTCAAGAAATGAACAGAGAAACAAATACTATAGGCTCTAAATCTGGAAGCTTAGATATTACAAATTTAGTAATAAATATAAAAACAGAGTTAGAAGATATAAGAGAGCAAGTTCAAAACATAGAGTAAAAGGAGGAGCTTATGCAATTAATAAATATAGGATTTGGAAATATTGTATCTGCAAATAGAATAATTGCAATTGTAAGTCCAGAATCAGCACCAATAAAAAGAATAATACAAGAGGCTAAAGAAAATGGAACAGCAGTAGATGCAACATGTGGAAGAAGAACAAGAGCAGTAGTTATTATGGATTCAGGACATATTATATTATCTGCAGTGCAACCAGAGACAGTAGCAAGTAGATTAGATAAAGATATTGAAATTGAAGAATAAAAAAGGAGGAATGAAATTATGATGGTAGAGCCAACAACAGCTGAGTTACTAAAGAAAACAGATAGTAAATTTAGATTAGTAATAGCAACAGCTAAAAGAGCAAGACAAATTGCAAGTGGAAGTGAAAAATTAACAGATAAAAAGTGTGAAGAATCACCAGTTACAATTGCAGCAAATGAAATAGCAGAAGGAAAGGTAAAAATTGAAGAATAAAAGAATAAGGCATGTCTAAATAAAAACATGCCTTTAAATTTTAAATTAAGGAGGAAAAAATGTTAGTATTACTATCAGGAGTATCAGGAGCAGGAAAAGATACAATAAAAAAAGAATTAATAAAAAGAATGGAAAATGTAGAGTCATTACCATCATATACAACTAGACCAAAAAGACCAGGTGATGTATCAGGAAAGACCTATAATTTTGTAACAACAGAGGAATTTGAACAAATGATAGAAAATAAAGAATTATATGAATATAATATACATCATGAACATTATTATGGAACTTCAAGAAAATTAATGAATGAAAAAATAGCAAGTGGAAAAATAATAGTAAAAGATATAGATGTAAATGGAGTAGAAAATTTAATAAACTTATTAAAAAAAGATACAAAAGTAATTACAATATTCTTAAGAGTACCAAAAGAAATATTAATGAAAAGATTAGAAAATAGAATAGACAAACCAAGTCTAAAAGAAATAAGATTACGTTTAAATAGATTTGATTATGAAGAATCTAGAATAGGTATGTATGATTATGTAATTAAAAATAATAACTTAGAAAAAAGTGTTCAAATAATACAAACAATTATTGAAAATGAATATAAATTGGAAAAAACTGAATTTTAAAATGGAGAACGAGAAGTACTAATTATAGATACTTCTCGTTTTTTGCTACTTAGAAACTTAAAAATTCAATTGTTTTTTCAGAATTGTCAACGATAATTGGAGCAATGTGTCCAGTGAACTTTTGTAAATACTCCTGAGAAACAATTCCTTCTTCGATCGATTTTTTGATTGTCTGATAAATTGAATCAGAAGAAATTAAGTTGATTCCGAAAATGTTCCAAGTTCCTTTTGTTGTTTTAATTTTGATCATAATGTCATCCTCCATTAAGTTTAATATATTTATATTATAACACATATCAATATAAAAGTCAAAAATTTACATAAAAAGTCAAAAATAATTGACATAAAAAGGAAAATAATATATAATAGAAATGTAGCTAAGTAACATAGATTCCCAAAAAAATGGAGGGAAGAAAAATGAAACAAAAAGAAATTAGTTATGATCAAGCAATTAAAACTATCAAACAAGGAAAAGCTGTAAAATGCCAGCATAGCAACAGAGAAGATCAATATGAAATAGTACATACAATTACACAGCTTAACTATTTATATGAGTTAAGCAAACAGGGAGTTCAAATCTGTAAATTATACAGTATTCCACAGAAAAAGGAAAAACTTTCAGAAGATGTAATTGAGCTAAATTTCGATGAAGCTTTTAATGCAGTTGCTACAGGAAAAAAAGTTTTCTTTCAGAATGAAGACGGAGAAGAAGAGGAAATAACAAAAACTAACGAATTGGTTCGGTTGCGAAGAGCAAATGAAGCAATGGGAAAAAAGTTAAACCTCTACTGGCATGAATAGCGAAAAGAAAATACTTAAAATCTGATGTAAAGATTTTAAGTATTTTCTTTTTTCTTGTCTATTTTATATTTTTTTGATATACTATATCTAAATTTTAAGAAAGGAGAGAAAACATGATTGCAGAAGTTATACTAAATTCAAAAGCAAAAGATTTGGACCGTAGTTTTGACTATGAAGTGCCAAAAGAATTAGAAGAAAAAATAAAAATAGGTAATCGTGTTTTAGTACCTTTTGGAAGACGAAAAATATTAGAAGAAGGCTTTGTTATAAACTTAAAAAAACAATCTGAATATGAAACGAAACCAATAAAATCAATTGAAGAAAATCCATTTTTGAATGAAAATAAAATAAAACTAGCAAAATGGATTTCTAAAAGATATTTTTGTAATTTATCAGATTCAATAAAACTAATGTTGCCACCAGGAACAAAAAGTAGTAACACAGAAAATAGAATTAAAGATAAAACACTCAATTTTGTATATCTAAAAAAATCAGAAGATGAAATTGAAATAGATATAGAGAATAAAAAAATAAAGTCAGAAAAGCAAATTAGAATTTTACATTTTCTAATGGAAAATGATGCTGTTACAATAAGCGATTTAGAAATTTTTACAGATACATCAAGAGCAATAATAAAAACATTAGAAAAAAATAATTATATAGAAATAATAGAAAAAGAAGTAGAAAGAAATCCTTTTTTAAATAAAAACATACAAAGAACAACAAAGCTAACATTTACTAAAGAACAACAAAATGCATACGAAAAAATAGAAAAATCAATTAAACAAAACGAAAACAAAGAATTTTTGATATTTGGAGTAACAGGCTCAGGAAAAACAGAAATATATTTGCAATCAATAGAAAAAGTGTTAGAAGAGGGAAAAAATAGTATAATACTTGTTCCAGAAATTTCTCTTACACCTCAAATGGTTGATAGATTTATTGCAAGATTTGGACAAGAAAAAATTGCAGTAATTCATAGCAAACTAAGTATAGGAGAAAGATATGATGCGTGGAAAAAAATAGCAAGTGGAAAAATAAAAATAGTAATAGGTGCACGTTCGGCTATTTTTGCACCATTAAAAAATATAGGATTAATAATTATAGATGAAGAACATGATAGTTCATATCAATCTGAAATGACACCAAAATATGATGCAAAAGAAATAGCAAGATATATAGCAAGAGAAAATTCATGTCCATTAATATTAGGAAGCGCAACTCCGGATATGAAAACCTATTATAAAGCTTCAAAAGGAGAGATCAGTTTATTAGAATTAACTAAAAGAGCAAATAACTCTAAGTTGCCAACAGTAAAAATTGTAGATTTAAGAGAAGAACTAGCAAATGGAAATAGAACAATGCTTAGTAGAAGTTTGCAAGAAGAAATACAGAAAAATATAGAAAAGAAAGAACAAACAATATTATTTTTGAATAGAAGAGGATATTCTACATTTATTATGTGTAGAGATTGTGGATATACGGTAAAATGTAAAAACTGTAATATAACAATGACATACCACTTAAAGCAAAATAAATTAAAATGTCACTATTGTGGATATGAAGAAAAACCTGTAACTATTTGTCCTGAATGTAGTAGCACCAATATAAGATATTTTGGAACAGGAACTCAGAAATTAGAACAAGAAGTAAATAGATTATTCCCAACAGCAAGTACAATAAGAATGGATGTAGATACAGTAACCAAAAAGAATTCACATGAAGAAATATTAAATAAATTTAGAAATGACAATATAGATATTTTAATAGGAACACAAATGGTTGTAAAAGGACATCATTTTCCAAAAGTAAGTTTAGTGGGAGTTATTACTGCAGATAGCACACTGAATATAGAAGACTTTAGAGCGAATGAAAGAACATTTCAAATTTTAACCCAAGTAGCGGGAAGGGCTGGAAGGGAAAATTTAGAAGGAAGAGTTTTAATTCAAACTTATAATCCTGATAGTTTAGCAATAGAATATGCAAGTATGCAAGATTATAAAACTTTTTATGAAAGTGAAATAGAAATAAGAAAACAGTTGAAATATCCACCTTTTTGCGATATAATATTAATTGGATTTAGTGGAGAAAATGAACAACAAACAGTAAGGCAAGCAAAAAAAGTACATCAATACTTAAAAAACAGAATAATTTCAGAAAAAATAGGAATTTTATTATATAGTCCTGTGCCTTCACCAATAGACAAAATAAAAAATAAATATAGATGGCGTATGATTATAAAGTGCATATACAATGAGAAAATAAATGATTTATTACAAGATGCATTAAGTCAAAATCAAGCTGAAAAACAAGTTCAACAAACTATAGAAATAAATCCAGCTAATATGATGTAAAATAATAAAAAATAGAGAAAAGAGGAAAAATAGATGGCAATTAGAAGTATAAGAGAAGAAGGAGACGAAATCTTAAGAAAACAATCAAGAGAAGTAGAAAAAGTAGATGATAAAATAAGAGAATTGCTAGATGACATGGTCGAAACAATGCATAAATATAATGGAGTAGGCCTAGCAGCAGTACAAGTAGGAATTTTAAAAAGAGTAATTGTTATTGATTTATATGATGATAAAGGACCAATTAAATTAATAAATCCAGTAATAATAAAAGAAAAAGGAGAGCAAGAAGTAGAAGAGGGATGCTTAAGTTTTCCAAACAAATATGCAAAAATGATAAGACCAAAAGAAGTTACTGTAGAAGCACTAGACGAAAATGGTAAAAAAATAAAAATACAAGGAAAAGATTTATTAGCTCAAGCACTAGCTCATGAAATAGATCATTTAAATGGTATAGTATTTATAGATAAAATGATACCAGGAACTCTAGAATACGTAGATCCAAAAGAAGAAAAATAAAATTTAAGAGGAGTGTCCCCTATGTTCCAATTTCGGAACGAAAAGGAACGTCCCTACTGTTCGGAGGAGGAAAATATGCTAAATATACTATTTATGGGAACGCCAGATTTTGCACAAGAATCTTTAAAATGTCTGGTAGAAGAAAAATATAATATAATAGGTGTAGTTACAAACCCAGATAGACCAAAAGGAAGAGGAATGAAAATGATAGCATCTCCTGTAAAAGAGTATGCTATAGAAAAAGGATTAGAAGTATATCAACCTGAAAAAGTAAAGAAAAATACAGAGTTTATAGAAAAAATAAGAAGTCTAAATCCTGATGTTATTTGTGTTGTAGCTTATGGAAAAATACTACCAAAAGAAATTTTGGATATACCTAAATATGGGTGTATAAATGTGCATGCATCAATTCTTCCAAAATATAGAGGTGCAGCACCAATACAATGGGCTGTTCTAAATGGAGATAAAGTAACAGGTGTAACAACTATGTACATGGATGTTGGAATGGATACAGGAGATATAATTTTAGTAGAAGAAACTAACATAGGAGAAGAAGAAACAACAGGAGAACTATGGGATAGACTTTCTAAAATAGGAGGTAATATTTTAGTTAAAACTTTAAAACAAATAGAAGAAGGGACTGCACCAAGGAAAAAACAAGAAGAAGACTTTACAATGGCTCCAATGCTAAATAAAGAAATGTCAAAAATTGATTGGGAAAATAAAACGGCGGGAGAAATTCATAATTTAGTAAGAGGGTTAAACCCAATAATGGGAGCATATACATTTTTAAATGATAAAAAAATAAAAATATGGAAAACAAAAGTAAGAACAGAAAATGAATTGTTAGAATTATTTCCAGAATTAAAAGAATATTTATTTAAAGTTAAAGATTTAATGCCAGGAACTATAATGTTTGCTTCAGATAAAAAAGGTTTATTTGTTAAGGCAAATGAAGGAATTATAGAAATAAAAGAAATTCAAGGTGAAAATGCTAAAAGAATGCCAGTAGGAGACTTTTTAAGAGGAAATGAAATAATGGCAGGAGAAATTTTTATATAAAGCCATGCAAAAAAAGATATGAAATTACTCATATCTTTTTTTGAATGAATTTGTTATTTAATAAATAAATTATCTAAGTTTTCGACTTCTTTGACACAGAAAAAGTTTTTAGCAGATACTACATAATTATGAACATCACAATTTCCACCAATTAATATATCACGGGCACATAAGTCATAAGAATCATTGTTGCCCAAAATATAAATATCCTGTAGAGCACAGATGCTGGTAGAATCATTATTACCATTGACTAAATAGTTAAGGCAATGAATATCACTAACGCAAGAATCTCCATATACTTCTATTTCTCCTGTAGTTATAATATCATTGCAGTATAAAGAGTCTGCAATATAAATATCACCATCATTTATACAAATGTCAGGATTAGAATGTAAAGATTGACAAGAAATATCTCCTTTAACCAAATTTACATTGGCAATACCTAAAAATTCCAGTTTACCTGAAACAATGAGGTTTGCATTCGTTAAGTCTACAACACCCTTGATAGTAAGATCACCGTTAAAAACAAAGTCTTCATCTTTTAATACTAAACTGTCCATAACCCGTTTATTCATTAACAAATCCTCCTTATAAATATAAAAACATTTTTATGTTGCATAAATAATTATAACACGGAATAAAGCAAAAAACAATACATAAAAAAATTAACTAATTTTTTTACAAAAGTGTTGTAAAAAATAAAAGATATTGGTATACTTATAATATCTAAAAAATATGCACAAAAGTATAAATTATAAGGAGGTCTTTTATTATGGAAAAAGAAAATAAAGAAGAAGTAGTAGAAAATGGAGAAATAGCATTATCAGCAGATAATAACGAAATAAAAATAGCAGATGATGTTGTTGCTGTTATTGCTGGTGTGGCTGTATCAGAAGTTTCTGGAGTAGCAGAAATGGCAGGAGGATTTGCAGGAGGAATTACAGAAGTTTTAAGCGGAAAGAAAAATTTAGCAAAAGGAATAAAAGTAGAAGTTGGAGATAAAGATACAAAAATAGATGTTAATATTATAGTTGAATATGGCGTAAGAATTCCAGATGTAGCATTTGAAATTCAAAATAGAGTAAAAAAAGCTGTAGAAACAATGACTGGATTAAATGTTGTAGAAGTAAACGTACATGTACAAGGTGTTAATACAGAAGAAAAAGAAACAGCTGAAGAAACAAAAACAGAAGAATAAATTATTAACAAAGAGGTGCGTTATATATATTCGCACCTTTTGTTGAAAAAATGGAGGAACAACAATGAAAATTTTAGATAAAATAGGATTAATTATATTTTCAAATATAGTACTAATATTATCAATAATACTATGTTTATTAATATTTGGATGGTTATCACCAGAAACAGTATATGAAATAACAAAAATAGCGTTAAATGATCCCGTTACTACAAAGATAGTTTTAGGACTAGCAATAGCTTTTATCATATTAGCAATAAAATGTATATTCTTTACATCAGAAAAAAAACAAATAAATGGAATAAAAGATGGAATATTATTACAAAATTCAGATGGACAATTAGTTATATCAAAAACAACATTAGAAGAATTAGTAAATAATGTAGTAAAAGGATTTGACAGTGCTCAAAATGTATCATCAAAAATAGTATTAGATGAAGAAAAGAATTTAATAGTATATGTAACAATAGATGTAAAACAAAATGCTGTTATAAAAGAACTATCAAATAATCTTCAAACAAAAATAAAATCTGCAATAAAAAATACATCAGATTTAGAAGTTAAAGAAGTAAACATTAGTGTTAAAGAATTACAAACAGAGCAAAAACAAGATTTAAATTAAACTGAAAATACATAAAAAGAGGTGTTAACCATGAAAGAAATAAAAGATTTTTTAATGAAATATAGAGGGGCAATTATAGGAGCATTAATTGCAATTCTTATCTTATGTACAGGATTTTATAAATTAATGATAGGAATTATATTAATTGTTATAGGAATTTATGTAGGAAATTACATACAAATAAATAAAGATGATGTAAAAGATAAATTAAAAAATTTTATTGATAGATTGTAAAAGGGGAAAAAATGAAAAGAACAGAAGCAAGAGAATTAGCATTTAAATTAATATATAGTTTAGAAATTCAAAAGAATATGGAAGAAGAACAAATAGAAATATTTTTTGAAGAAAATGAAATTACAAATAATGAAGAAAAAGAATTCATAAAAACAATTTTTGAAGGACTAATAAACAATAAAAGTGAAATTGAAGAACTAATACAAAGCAATTTAAAAGAAAAATGGACAATAGATAGAATTTCTAAGATAGATCTTGCCATTTTAAAAGTAGCAATATACGAGTTAATATATTCAAAAGTACCTTATAAAGTAGTAATAAATGAAGCAGTAGAACTTGCAAAAAAATATGGAGATGATTCTTCAAAATCTTTTGTAAATGGAATTCTAGCTAGTATTGTAAAAGATAAAAAAATAGCTGAAGAGGAGTAAAACAAAATGGTATATCATCCAATAACAGTTACTGAATTAAATGCATATGTAAAAGAAAGATTTGAAGAAGATGAATATTTAAATAATGTTTTAGTAAAAGGAGAAATTTCAAATTTTAAGCATCATTATACAGGACACATGTATTTTACCTTAAAAGATGAAAATTCTCTTATTAAATGTGTAATGTTTAAAACATATACTTCACATTTAGACTTTGTACCAAAAGACGGAATGAAAGTAATGGTATTAGGAACTGTCTCAGTATTTGAAAGAGATGGAGTATATCAAATATATGCAAAAGCTTTAAAACAAGAGGGAATAGGTGATTTACATGCAGAATATGAAAAGCTTAAGGCAAAACTAGAACAAGAAGGATTATTTAATAAAGAACATAAAAAAGCAATACCAGTTATGCCAAAATGCATAGGAGTACTAACATCAAACACAGGAGCAGTTATTAGAGATATTATAAATGTTTCAACAAGAAGAAATCCAAATGTATATATAAAATTATTACCTGTACCAGTACAAGGGCAAGGGGCAGCAGAGAAAATAGCAGAAGCAATACAAATTATGAATAAAGAAAAATTAGCAGATGTCTTAATTGTAGCAAGAGGAGGAGGTTCATTAGAAGATCTATGGCCTTTTAATGAAGAAATTGTAGCAAGAGCAATATATAATTCTGAAATACCTGTAATTTCAGCAGTAGGGCATGAAACAGACTTTACAATAGCAGATTTTGTAAGCGACCTAAGAGCGCCAACACCATCTGCAGCAGCAGAATTAGCAGTACCTAATTGCAGTGAAATACAATTAAAGTTAAAAACATATGAAAATAGATTAAAAAATGCATTATATAAAAAAGTAGAGGTAATGAAATTAAGATATGAAAAATGCATGAAAAGTAAAGCGTACACTAGTCCGTTACAAAAAATAAATGAATACTATATGTTAATAGATAAAAACGAAAAAGCCTTAGAAAATAAAATTCAAGTAATATTAAAAGAAAAGAAAGCATATATGATAGAATGGATTTCGAAACTAGATGCATTAAGTCCATTAAAAACATTATCAAGAGGATATTCAATAGTTCAAAAAGATAATAAAATAGTAAAAACAGTAAAAGAATTAAGACATGGAGATAGTATAAAATTACGTTTAACAGACGGTGAAAAAGAAGCAAAGATTTTGTAAAAGTAAGAAAGAAGGAATTAATATGAAAAAGAGAAATATAATAGTCATTTTGGTAATTTTAATTATGATAATTGCAATTTGTTTTTTTGCTTTTACTGGGAATAATAAAAAAAGCAAAGAAAACACACAAACAAGTGCAACGATAAATTTAACACAAAATGAAACTATAATAGAAAATATAGTAGAAGAAGAGGAAAATACACAAAATATACAAGAAAATCAAAATAATACAGTGGTAGAAGAAAATAAAAAAATAGAAAATAAAACTAATAATACTACATCAGAGGTTCTAGAAGATACACCAGCTACTTCAGAAGAAAAAGCAATAAATATAGTAAAAAAAGATTGCAAAGATGAAACTAATATTGAAATTACAGTAGAAGGAATGAATGAAAATGGCGATTATATAGTGGTTGTAAGAAATGCAGAAACTACTGAAGCGAAAGCTTTTTATAGTGTAAATATAACAAGCCAAACATTTACAAAAAAAGAAATGAACTAGACTGGAAAGGAAAATAATATGGGAGAAATAAAATTTGAAAAAGCAATGGAAGAGCTAGAAAAAATTACAACTGAATTAGAAAAAGGAAATCTTAGTTTAGATGAATCAGTTGAAAAATTTGAAGAAGGTATGAAATTATCAAAACAATGTAATGATATGATTGAAAAAGCAGAAAAGAAAATTACAATGTTAATACAAAAAGAAGGAAAATTAGAAGAAGAAAACTTTGATATTGAATAATTTAGAAAAGAAAAAAAGGGGGAATTATTATATTAGAAAATACTAATATAATATGAGAATAGTATGAATTTTTTTACACAATATAGATTTTTAATAGTTCCAATAACTGTATGGTTGTGCATACAAGTGTTTAAAGTAATTTGGGATCTAGTAGCAACTCATAAATTTAACTTTAAAAGAATTTTAGGAGCAGGAGGAATGCCTAGCTCACATTCAGCAGTAGTAACATCAATTGCAACAATGATAGGAAAAACACAAGGTATAGATTCACCAATATTTGCACTTGCAATGTTTTTTGCTTTTGTAGTAATGTATGATGCAGCAGGAGTTAGAAGAGCAGCAGGAAAACAAGCAAAATTATTAAATAAATTAGTAGAAACACCAGGTCTTTCAAATATACAAGTACAAGAAAAATTAGTAGAAGTATTAGGGCATACTCCAATGCAAGTTATAGTAGGCGCGACGATAGGAGTTACAGTAGGATTAATCTTTGGGTAATTAGTTTTAGTCAAGAGTATTAAAAAACTCTTGGCTTTTTTGTTGTAAAAATTCAAAATAATATGTTATAATACTAACAGTAAAAAAAGAAAAAAGGTGATTATAATGGAAGATATAGAAATTGCAAGAAATACTAAATTAGAAAGAATAGAAAAAATAGCAGAAGGCATAGGAATAGATGAAGAATATGTAGAAAACTATGGAAAATATAAAGCAAAAATATCATTAGATATATTAAAAAAACTAGAAAACAAAAAAGAAGGAAAATTAGTATTAATAACAGCAATAAATCCAACACCATTAGGAGAAGGAAAAACAACAATAGCAATAGGAATAGCAGATGGATTAAGAAAAATTGGTAAAAATTCAATACTAGCATTAAGAGAACCATCATTAGGTCCTGTATTTGGAATAAAAGGTGGAGCAACAGGTGGTGGACATTCACAAGTTGTACCTATGGAAGATATTAATTTACATTTTACAGGAGACATTCATGCTATAACTTCAGCAAATAATTTGTTATCAGCTATTATAGACAATCATATATACCATGGAAACGAGCTAAATATAGAAAAAGTTACATGGAAAAGATGTGTAGACCTAAATGATAGACAATTAAGGGTAGTAAATACAGGTTTATCAGGCGAAAAAAATATCATTCCAAGAGAAGACGGATTTGATATAACAGTAGCTTCAGAAATAATGGCAATTTTTTGTTTAGCAACCAATACAGATGATTTAAAAAGAAGATTAGGAAACATCATAATAGGATACAACAATGAACAAAAGCCAGTTACAGCACATGATTTAAAAGCAGAAGGAGCAATGGCAGTCTTACTAAAAGATGCACTTAATCCAAATTTAGTTCAAACACTAGAGCATACACCAGCAATAATACATGGAGGACCATTTGCAAATATAGCACATGGATGTAATAGTGTAGTAGCAACAAAAATGGCATTAAAACTTTCAGATTACACGGTTACAGAAGCAGGATTTGGAGCAGACTTAGGAGCAGAAAAATTCTTAAACATAAAAACAAGAAGATTAGAAAAAACTCCAGATGCAGTAGTTATAGTAGCAACAATAAAAGCTTTAAAATATCATGGAGGAATGGCAAAAGACGAATTAGAAAAAGAAGATATAGAAGCATTGAAAAATGGTAGTAAAAATTTATTAAAACACATAGAAAATCTAAAAGAAAAATTTGGAGTAAATGTTATTGTTGCAATAAATAAATTCAATCAAGATACAGAAAATGAAATTGAAACATTAAGAAAAATACTAGAAAAAGAAAATGTGAAATTAAGTTTAGTAGAAAGCTGGTCAAAAGGCGGAGAAGGAGCAATTGACCTAGCAGAAAAAGTAGTTAACTTATGTGAAGAGAAAGAAAATGAATTTAAATACATATATAATTTAAAAGATACTATAAAAGAAAAAGTAGAAAAAGTTGCTAAAAATATATATGGAGCAGATGGAGTAGAATATAGTAAGGAAGCAGAAGAACAAATTGAAAAAATAGAAAACATGGGTTATGGAAATTTACCAATTTGTATAGCAAAAACACAATATTCATTTTCAGATGACGCTAAAAATTTAGAGTGTAATTCATCATTTAACATTCATGTAAAAGAAGTAAAACTAAAAGCAGGAGCAGAATTCATAGTAATACTAACAGGAAAAGTAATGACAATGCCAGGCTTGCCAAAACATCCCGCATCAGAGCAAATAGACATAGATGAACAAGGAAATATAGTAGGAATATTCTAAACTAATAGGGACGGGGCATTTTAGTTTAGTAGAAAATAGTTAATTAAATTATTTAAGATGAATAAAAAAAGATGTAAAAATCTTTAGATAGGGGCTTAATATAATAAAATACAAGGAGGAGAAAATGAGACTATCAAGAAAAGATTATGCTGCATCTTTTTTTCATGTAATGGTGCAAGGTCATAATAAAGAGTATATATTTGAAAAAGATAAAAATAAAAAGAAATATTTAAAATTAATGAAAGAAAATGAGAAAGAAATAGAAATATTAGCATATTGCATTATGGGAAATCATGTGCATATGTTGATACATACATCTAAAATAGACGATATGTCAAAATTTATGCATAAAGTAAACTCTGAGTATGCAATGTACTACAATTATATAGAAAAAGGCAGAGTAGGAAGTGTATATAGAGATAGATATAAAAGTGAGCCTATTTATGATGAAAGGTACTTTTTTAAGTGTATAAATTATATACATAAAAATCCAGTTAAAGCTAATATTGTATCAAAGTGTGAAAAATATGAATATTCTTCTTATAATGATTATATAAATAAGATAGGATGTGCAGGAAAAGAAATGCTAAAAAAGTTATTTAACAATCAAAATTATATTGAAGTATTAAATATGTATAATAAAAATGTAAATTTATTTTTAGATATAGAAAAGGAAAATAAAATTGATGATGCTATAAATGATTATTTAGAAATAACTAATAAAAAGATAATTCAAATATTAGACGATGAGAAAAATCTAAAAAATTTAATTATGCACATAAAAAACATAACTAATGTTACGTATGATGAAATTCAAGAAAAATTTAATATTAGTAGAAACCGAATAGCTAATATTCTTAAATAAAATGAAAAATCATCTTAAATAATTTAATTAAATATTTTTTATTAAATCAATTTTCCTAGTTTGCATTAGCTCAATAATTTATTAAACTAAAATGCCCCGTCCCTAATAGTTTAATAAATTTTGTGAAAAATATGTGAATTTTAGAAAAATAGTATTGACATTTATATTAAATAGGTATAAATTGTTAGCAGTCTCAAATAAAGACTGCTAATTTATATTAGATTATATAATAAGTATGAGGAGGTAATGTAAAATGTTAAAACCACTAGCAGACAGAGTAGTAATTAAAATGAAAGAAAATGAGGAGACTACAAAAAGTGGAATAATTTTAGCGGGAGCAAGCAAAGAAAAACCACAATATGCAGAAGTTCTAGAAGTAGGACCAGGAACAGAGAAAATTAAAATGGAAGTAAAAAAAGGAGATAGTGTTGTTGTAAGTAAATATGCAGGAACAGAAATAAAATATCAAGGTGAAGATTTAGTTATAGTAAACCAAGATGATATTTTAGCTATTGTAGAATAAAATATGATGCTATAAAAGGAAATATGATGAGCTAAACTAAAAAGGCCCGTCCCTAATAGTTTAATAAGGAGGAAATTTGATATGTCAAAAGAAATTAAATTTGGTGAAGATGCCAGAAAAAGTTTATTAAATGGTGTAAATCAATTAGCAGATACAGTAAAGGTTACATTAGGACCAAAAGGAAGAAATGTAGTTTTAGATAAAGAATATGGTTCTCCATTAATTACAAATGATGGAGTAACTATTGCTAAAGAAATTGAACTTCCTGATCCTTTTGAAAACATGGGAGCAAGACTTGTAAAACAAGTTTCTACTAAGACAAATGATGTTGCAGGTGATGGTACTACAACAGCTACAGTTTTAGCACAAAGTATGATTAAAGAAGGGGTTAAAAATGTAGCAGCTGGTGGAGATCCTATGGCAATAAAAAGAGGAATGGATAAAGCGGTAGAAGTTGCAGTAGAAGAATTAAAGAAGATTAGTAGTAGTGTAAATGGAAAAGAAGATATAGCAAGAGTTGCAAGCATTTCAGCAAATAACGAAGAAGTAGGAAAACTAATTTCAGAAGCTATGGAAAAAGTTTCTAAAGATGGTGTTATTACAATAGAAGAATCTAAAACTTCTAATACAGAATTAGACATTGTTGAAGGAATGCAATTCGACAAAGGATATGTTTCACCATATATGGTAACAGATACAGAAAAAATGGAAGCTATAATGGATAATCCATATATATTAATTACAGACAAAAAAATAAGTAATATTCAGGAAATATTACCATTATTAGAAACATTAATGCAAAATTCAGGGAAACTTGTAATTATATGCGATGACGTTGAACAAGAAGCTTTATCAACACTTATTTTAAATAAATTAAGAGGAGTTATAAACGTAGTAGCAGTAAAAGCACCAGGATACGGAGATAAAAGAAAAGCAATGTTACAAGATATCGCAACATTAACTGGAGGAGAAGTAATCACATCTGATTTAGGATTAGAATTAAAAGATACAACTATAGAGCAATTAGGAAAAGCAAAACAAGTTAAAATCCAAAAAGAAAATACAATAATAGTAGATGGTGCAGGAGATAAGAAACAAATTGCAGATCGTGTAGCACAAATAAAAGCACAAATAGCTGAAGAAAAAAGTGAGTTTGAAAAAGAAAATTTACAAGAACGTTTAGCTAAAATAGCAGGTGGAGTTGCAGTTATAGGAGTAGGTGCTGCAACAGAAGTAGAAATGAAAGATAGAAAATTAAGAATAGAAGATGCTTTATCTGCAACAAAAGCAGCAGTTGAAGAAGGGATTGTAGCAGGTGGAGGAACAGCATATTTAAATATTATTCCTGAAGTAGAAAAATTAGTAAACAGCTTAGAAGAAGACGAGAAAATAGGAGGAAAAATAGTATTAAAAGCATTAGAGGAGCCAGCAAAACAAATAGCTATAAATGCAGGTTTAGAACCAGCAGTTATTGTTGAAAAAGTAAAACAAAGCGAAAAAGGAATTGGATTTAATGCAGCAAACAACACATATGTAGATATGAAAAAATCAGGAATAGTAGATCCAACTAAAGTTTCAAGAAGTGCACTTCAAAATGCAGCGTCAATTGCATCAATGGTACTTACAACAGAAAGTATTGTTACAGAGAAGAAAGAAGAAAAATGCTCATGTTCACATGAATCAGCACCAACAGGAATGGAAGGAATGTACTAAATCTTGCAAACCAGTAAGAGTTATGTTAAAATGTTAATATTATAAAAGTATTTATATATTATTATTTTTAATAAAATAATAATACTGTTAATTATTTATAGCATAGAAGGGAGAAAATAGATGAAGAAACATGAATGCAACGTAATTGTTAAGAACAGTAAGAAATATTGTTTCGAAGAAGACAAAAAGGTAATGCTAGATGAAAGCATAATGCGGATGAAAAGTGGAATCTCTTATATTTATGACTTGATTTTCTTTGGAAATAAAATTGTTATATCTAAAAAAACAATGAGTAAAATAGAAAGAGGAAAAAACAGAATTACATATAAAATATACTCAAATAATTGTACCTATCTTTTAGAAAACATAAAAAGAGATAGCCATGGAAATTATGAATTTATAGATTTAGGTAGCTCAGAAATCTTAGGTTTAATAAATTATTTGAAGGAAAATGAAAATGTAATCTATGTTACAACAAATCGAAAGCTTTATAATAAGCTTAAAACAGTAGGATTAAAAAATAAATTAATACTATTGGATGAAAATATGAAATACATGTGCATATGCAAAAGTTATGCTATAAAATTTTCTACATTAGGTTTTATAAAACATAATGGAAAGGTAATGTTTTTTGAAAGACGACAGGAAGAAAAATTAGTAAAAGTCTATTCAAAATCTGGAGAAGAAAAGCAATTTGATAAAAGCATTGAAATTGAAGTAGGTGATATAATTTTCACCAGATCTGATAAAGAAATGAAATATAGTTTTAATATATATCAAATTGTAACAAGGCATAGTAGAAATTTTGCGGTAAGAATTATTTGGACTGACCTTCTAAAAGGAGAAAAAACCAATTTCTATGTAAAAAGATTGGATTATATCTATCAAAAAATGATAGAAGATAATTCGTAAATAATTAATTAAAGTAAAAGATAGCTGTACAATATAAAAATTGTACAGTTATTTTTTTATAAAACACTTGTAAACAAAGTAAAAGTGTGCTAATATAATAAAAGTAAAATAAAAAATTCAAAGAAAAAGCAAAGTAAGTAGTAGAAAAATATAGTAAAAGAGAGAAAGGTTACCAGCTGAAAGCCGTTCCTATAACTATTGCTGAAATTTCACTTTTGAGAACTATTTTTGAAATAATAGTAGAAAGTAGCGTATACCTGCGTTAAAGGATAATAAGGTTAATGAATAAACATTAATAAAATTAGGTGGTACCACGGAAAATAAAGCAGTTCGTCCTATATAGGATAGAACTGCTATTTTGATAGGAGAAGAAAATAAAATTTATATTATGACAGCAAGAACAAAACCTAATTTCAGAGATCCATATACTATAACAGAAAAATTTTTAAGAGATAATAATATTATATATAATGAATTAATAGTAGGTAGTACAAAAAAAGACGAACTTTGTATGAAATATAATATAGATATAATGATAGATGATGAACCACAAAATATAAATGCAATATCAAAAAATATACCAGTTATTGTATTTAAAGCAAAACATACTGAAGTATGTGAAGGAAAAAATATTATTAAAGTAGATAACTGGAATCAAGTATATGAAATTATAAAAAAATAAAGGAGGAAAAAAATAATGAAAGAGCAAATTGAACAAATCAAAGTAAATGCATTAAAAGAAATTGAACAAGCAAAAGACTTAAAAGAACTAAATGAAGTAAATGTAAAATATTTAGGTAAGAAAGGTGAACTAACAGCAGTATTAAGAGGAATGGGAGCATTATCTGCAGAAGAAAGACCAGTTATAGGAAGTTTAGTAAATGTTGTTAGAGATGAAATTCAAAGTGAATTAGATAATAAAGAGGAAAAATTTAAAGCTGAGGAAATGGAAGCAAAACTTGCAAAAGAAAAAATAGATATTACACTTCCATCAAACAAAATTAAAAGAGGTAGCAAACATCCATTAAATAGAATAATAGAAGAAGTGGAAGATATATTTGTAGGAATGGGATATGACGTAGTAGATGGACCAGAACTAGAAACAGATGAATATTGTTTTGAAAGATTAAATTTACCAAAGGGACATCCAGCACGTGATATGCAAGATAGTTTCTACATAACACCAGAATACTTATTAAGAACACAAACATCAGCTGTTCAAGCACGTGTTATGATGGCAAACAAAGAAAAAACTCCAATACGTGTTATATGCCCAGGTAAAGTTTATAGAAGAGATGATGATGCAACACACTCACATCAATTTGCACAAGTAGAAGGATTAGTAATAGATGAAAATATTAGCTTAGCAGACTTAAAAGGAACATTAGAAGTATTTATGAAAAAAATGCTTGGAGAGAAAACTGAATTAAGATTTAGACCAAGTTATTTCCCATTCACAGAGCCATCTTATGAAGTAGATGTAAGCTGTTTTAAATGTGGTGGAAAAGGATGCAATCTTTGCAAACAAACAGGATGGATAGAACTTTTAGGTTCAGGAATGGTACATCCAAATGTATTAAAAATGAATGGATATGATCCAGAAAAATATACAGGATTTGCTTTTGGAACAGGTTTAGACCGTTTAGCAATGTTTAAGTATGGAATTACAGATATTCGTTTATTGTATCAAAATGATGTTAGATTTTTAAATCAATTTGATAGAATGGACTAAGTTTAAAAATTTTATATTTTTATTATAAAATTGAAAAATGTAAATAAGGACAAAAATGCATAGTATCTATTTGTCCTTTAAGAAAGGAAAAGAAAAAAATGAAATTAAGTACAAATTTTGTTAAAGATTATGTAGATATAGATGTAGATTTAAAAACACTTGCAGAAGATATGACAGGTGTTGGAAATGAATATGATTCTGCTGAAAAGTTAATTAATGCAACTAATTTAGTAGTTGGTGAAGTTATAGAATGTGAAATGCACCCAGATTCTGACCATTTACATGTATGCAAAGTAAATGTCGGAAATGAGGTTTTACAAATAGTTTGTGGTGCACCAAATGTTAGAAAAGGTTTAAAAGTAATAGTAGCTTTAGTTGGAGCAGAATTACCAGGAGATTTTAAAATAAAAGCAGGAAAAATTAGAGGTGTGGAATCTAACGGAATGCTTTGCTCAATTGCAGAATTAGGTTTAGATAGCAAATTTTTAAAACCAGAAGACAAAGAAGGAATACATGAATTACCAGAAACTGCAGTTCCAGGAGAAGACCCTATAAAATTAATGGGAATGGATGACGGAGTAATAGACTTTGAGTTAACAGCAAATAGAGGAGATTTATTAAGCATTTTAGGTATGGCTTATGAAATAGGTGCAATATATGATAAAAAAGTTAAAGACATAGATTTATCATACAACCAAAGCAATGAAGATATAAACAACTCTTTTAAAGTGAATGTAAAAACAGATAATTGTTCAATATTCTTAGCAAAAAGAGTTGAAAATGTAGTTATAAAAGAGAGTCCAACATTTATAAAAAATAGACTAATAGCTTCTGGAATAAGACCAATAAATAATGTTGTAGATATAAGTAACTATGTAATGCTAGAAGTAGGCCAACCACTTCACTACTATGATGCAGATACATTAAATGGATGTTTAGAAGTAAGAATGGCTGAAGAAAACGAAAAATTAACAACCTTAGATGATGTAGAAAGAACATTATCTAGCGAAGACATAGTAATATCTGATGGTAAAAAAGCAATAGGTCTAGCAGGTGTAATGGGCGGACTAGAAACAGAAATCACAGAAAATACAAAAAATATAATGATAGAATCAGCAATATTTGATAACGTAAAAATAAGAAAAACATCAAAAGAAATATTAAGAAGTGAAGCAAGTAATCGTTTTGAAAAAGGATTAGATCCTAACAGAACATACATGGCAATAGAAAGATCTTGTCATTTACTAGAAAAATATGCAGATGCAAAAATAGTTGGTGGACTTGTAAAATATGATACGACATCATTAGAAGATACAAAAATAGATGTAAGTTTAGAAAAAGTAAACAGAGTATTAGGAACAACAATATCCAAAGAAGATGTACTAGATGTATTTAGAAAATTAGCATTTGAAACAGAAGTAAATGGAGATAAAATAACAGTATCAGTTCCAAAAAGAAGAATAGATATATCAATAGAAGAAGATTTAATAGAGGAAGTTGGAAGAATTTATGGAGTAAACAATATAGAAGGAAAATTACCAAGTCTTCCATTAAAACAAGGTTCTTACAATAAAACATTAAGAAACATTAGAAACAAAATGATAGATTTAGGACTAAATGAAACACTTTCTTACATTTTAGTAAATGATAAAGAAGCTACAAAATACACTACAGATAATGTTGAAATAGTAAAACTTTTAGACCCTATGACAGAAGAAAGAAATACATTAAGATATAGTATGATACCATCTCTAGTAAAAATATATGAATACAACAAAGCAAGAAGCCAAAAAGATGTATCTATATTTGAAATAGGAAAAGGATTCTACAAAAAAGATGAACAATATGGAGAAAACTTAAAACTTTGTGCACTTATGACAGGAGAAAGATACTTATCTGTAAAATCAAAACAAGTAGATTTTTATGATATCAAAGGTGTAGCAGAAGAACTATTAGATTATCTAGGTTATGCTGGAAGATATAGCTTTGTAGTAAAAGATGAATTGCCAAAAGAATTCCATCCATATCAAACTGCACAAATTAGTGTAAATAACGACATTGTAGGAATTATAGGAAAGCTTCATCCAAATTGCACAAAGGACAATGTATATGTGTTAGAAATCAACTTAGATAAATTACTAGAGAAGAAAACCGGAAAAATGAAATATAAAGAAATCTCTAAATTCCCAAGTGTAAAGAAAGACTTAGCAGTAGTAATAGATAAAGATATTACATCAGAAGAAATAGCAAAACAAATTAAAAAATTAGCAGGAAACTTATTACTAGGAAGCAAAATATTTGATGTTTATACGGGAGAAAACATCGAGGAAAACAAAAAGAGTATTGCCTATTCATTAGAATTTGGAGCAGCAGATAGAACATTAACAGACGACGAAATAAATGCTATATTAGAAAAAATAATTGCAGGACTTGAAAAACAAGGCGCAATAATAAGAAAATAATTGAATCGAACGTAAGGGACGGTCC